>OGHO01000043.1_pt1 | contig 149997 bp, 119 predicted proteins | sample 1571421 | NCBI WGS metagenome assembly OGHO01 (sample SAMEA2581937, study PRJEB24529) | metagenome | biome: Human gut stool | place: China | collected 2011
ATGATTACAGTGCAACTGATATTACCTTCGACGAAGAAGGTCACCCAACCTACACACTCGTTGTCAAAGGCGAGAAGCAGGATCAGATCAAACTGCATGCAACCGGTATCCACAATGTCATGAACTCTCTGTCTGTTATCGCAGTCGCAGATTTCCTCGGCATTGACCGCAAATACACGATTGCTGGTCTGGCGCGCTGTTCCAGCGCCCACCGACGGTTCGAGCACAAGGGCGTCACAGAAAATGGTGTCAAAATCGTCGACGATTATGCGCATCACCCAACCGAGATTGCTGCAACCTTGGCGGCTGCCAAGAACACACCACACAACGAACTGTGGTGCATCTTCCAGCCTCATACATACTCCCGTACCAAGGCGCTTCTGGACGAATTTGGACAGGCACTTGCAACCTGCGATCACGTGCTTCTGGCAGATATTTACGCCGCAAGAGAGCAGGATACCGGACTTGTTTCCTCGAAGGATGTCTGTGACAAGATCAACGCCAACGGTGGTCATGCCATCTACCTTGGCGACTTCGACAGCATCACCGAGTATGTGAAAAAAAATTGCAAAAAAAATGACCTGTTGATAACTATGGGCGCCGGAAATGTTGATTCTATCGGAAATACACTGTTAAAAAAATAGTTATCCACATTATCCACAGACCTGTTTGGGGAAAATTACCAAACAGGTCTTTTCATTTTTAGTTAACATAATTGTAACATAAATCGTCTGCAAACGGCTTGATTCCACACCCTTATTTTTTATGGTAACTGATTGTCCACATTATCCACATTTTCCACAATTTTCGTAAACGCTCCGACCGAAAAGATGTTCGCTTGAATTTAATTTTCTTCATGCTATAATTTGAAATGCTTCTAAGCGAAGCGATGAAGGGAAGGTTCAAAAAACTATGAAGACAATTACGATTTCAACTGAAAATAGCGAGACTTATTCTTCCATCTCGAACTTTTTTATCGACTATTATATGACAGATGCAAACGGGGAGTTTGTAAAGGTGTATCTGTATCTGATCCGGTTGCTGAACAGCAAACAGCAGATCTCGGTTGCCGAGATTGCGGATCATTTTAATCTCACAGAAAAAGATATCTGCCGTGCCATCAAGTATTGGGTGACAAAGGATGCACTGCGTCTGACCTTTGACGGAAAGGGACAGCCAACCGGGATTGTGGTTCTGCCACTGAAGGCACCGGAAATGGAGTTATCCACAGAATCGGATGCATTTTCCCTGCTTCGTTCCGATGATACATCTGCACATGTGGAAAAAGCAGACACAGCGGAGCGCTCAGAGAAGGCTTCCAACAAGATTGTACCGATCACAACACCTGCGATGGAACTTTCCGCACCACAAAAGCCGAAATTTACACAGAAAGATATCGATAAACTCTTGCGTGATCAGGACTGGGAAGATATATTATATCAAGTAGAGACTTTATTTGAGAAGCCGATTTCACAGTCGGATACGCAGTCATTGATGTACATATATGATACGCTTGGATTCAGTGTCGACTTATTCGAGTATCTGATCGAATATTGTACCACAATGAAGAAGAAAAACTGCCGTTACTTAGAAGCAACCGCCATCGGCTGGTATCAGGACGGCATTCAGACAAAGGCACAGGCCAAGGAACAATACGCCCTTATGAGCGGTGTCTGCCGTGTCTTCTACAAGACGCTTGGCATTAAGCGCGGGGCACCGACAACGATCGAGCAGGAATTCTTTAAGACATGGACAAAGGACTACGGCTTCGGTGAGGATATCGTAGAGGAAGCCTGCAAGCGTGCAGTTTTACATACACAGAATCCTACGATCAAATATGTAAATGGGATTCTGACCGCATGGCATAACGCAGGGGTGACAGATTTTGCCGGCATCAAGCAGGAAGATCTCGCCCACGCCGAGACAGCCAAGAACCAGAAAGCCTCTGCTACCACGAAGAAAAGCGGAAATGCATTTACAAACTTTACACAGAGCAGCATGAGCTCCGAGCTTGATGAGATGGAGCAGCTGTTCCACAAAGAGGTAAACGGTCAATGAATTTTGAGTTGCTGAAAAAAGAAAATATCCTGCATGATTACGAACAGGTTCGCCTGCGCAACAAACGGCGCCTGCAGGAACGGCAGGAAGAAATCTATGCGAAGATTCCAGAGATCAAACAGTTGCAATCCGAAAACAAGCTTTCCTATATCGCGCTCGCGAAGAAAAAAGCACTCGGACAGGCAGCTGACACACAGGAGATCTCCAATCAGAACCGCAGCAATACTGCGCGGATACAGGAACTGCTCCTGACACACGGCTACCCTGCTACATATCTGGAACCAATCTATGATTGTCCGGTCTGCAAGGATCTCGCCTATGTGGACGGCAAGGTCTGCGCATGCTTTGAACGCCGGATTGTGGATGCCTTATATCGCCAGTCCAACATGACACAGGTTCTGGATTCCGAGAACTTCGATACATTTGATCTGGATTATTACAGTCACACGATTCCGGAGAACCGGAACTGGTCTGTCAGTCCATATGACAATGCCAAAAATGTGCTGCATCTTGTCCACCGTTTCGTGAATACATTTGCGACACAGGATACCGAACGCGGAAACCTGTTATTATATGGAGAAACCGGTCTCGGAAAGACTTTTCTCACGAACTGTATCGCGAAAGCGTTACTGGACGAAGGGCACACCGTTCTCTATCTGTCCGCAAACGATCTGTTTGAACAGGTTTTCGGACAATATCTGATGAATAAAAAATTAGAACTTGAAGAATTATACAAATATATTTATAATAGCGAATTGTTGGTAATCGATGATCTGGGCACAGAGACAACCAATGCCTTTGTCTGCTCCAAGCTTTTTGAAGTTATCAACCAGAGGGGACTTACCGGAAAATCGACGGTCATCTCGACCAATCTTTCCATGAAGGAATTACAGGAGCGGTATTCCGAACGTATCATGTCCCGCATCATTGAACGTTACACTGTACTTCAACTGTACGGTGAAAACATAAGGTATCAAAAAAGAAAAAAAGAAATGATACAGGGTTCTAAGCTGTAATCACACAATGGAGGAAAAAATCATGCCAGATTCAAGTCATCTTATTACAGTTCCAGTTGGAAAGCTCGGAATCATCCCTTTGGAGAGCTGCAAAGCCCTCGGTGAAAAAGTGGATAGCTACCTTGCACGCTGGAGAGCAGAACGTCACAACGAGCACAAGGACAACATCACATTTGCAGGCTATGAGAGAGATTCCTATATCCTGAAATCCTCTTGTCCACGTTTTGGTTCCGGTGAAGCAAAGGGTACATTACAGGATTCCGTACGTGGTACTGATGTTTACATCATGGTTGATGTTGTAAACCATAGCATCGAGTACAAGATCTGTGGTAAGACAAATATGATGTCCCCAGACGATCACTATTCCGATATGAAGCGTGTTATCGCTGCCATGGCAGGCAAGGCAAACCGTATCACCGTTATCATGCCTTTCATGTACGAGAGCCGTCAGCATAAGCGCAGCAGCCGTGAGTCTCTGGACTGTGCAATCGCATTGCAGGAGTTAGTCGGACTTGGCGTTGACAATATCATTACATTTGATGCTCACGATCCTCGTGTCCAGAACGCGATTCCTTACAGCGGTTTTGAAAATATCATGCCAACCTATCAGTTCATCAAGACACTGCTCCGCACAACACCGGATCTGACTTTGGACAGCGATCACATGATGGTAATCAGCCCGGATGAAGGTGCCATGAACCGTGCGATCTACTTCGCAAACCACTTGGGTGTTGATGTTGGTATGTTCTATAAGAGACGTGATTACACAACGATCGTAAATGGCAAGAACCCAATCGTTGCACATGAGTTCCTTGGTGACAGTGTCGAGGGCAAGGATGTTATCATCATCGACGATATGATTGCTTCCGGTGAGAGTATGTTGGATGTTGCCCGTCAGTTAAAGGCTCGTAAGGCAAGACGTGTGTACTGTCTCGCAACCTTCGGTCTGTTTACTGCTGGTCTAGACATCTTCGATCAGGCAAAGGCAGAGGGTACCATCGAGAAGGTTATCACAACAAACCTGACTTATCAGGATCCAGAGCTCTTCAACCATGACTGGTATGAGTCTGCTGACTTGAGCAAGTATATCGCAACTCTGATTGATCACCTGAACCACAACGCTTCTATCAGCAGCCTGTTGGATCAGTCTGAGCGTATTCAGTCAAGAATTCAGGAGTACAAAGAGTTCGGAACAATCTCCGACAACTACAAGGCTCCAACAGTATAATTGGCAAGCAAGAATCGAACAAATAAGAAAAGCACAGTTCAAAGTTGAACTGTGCTTCTTTTATTTTATACTGATGCGATTCTTGTTACGCTATGTTACTCTACATAGACATAAACATTGATCTGCTCGTCGTTTAAATTGTTCGTAAATGTTAAGATTGCCGTTCCCTTCTTGCCCGGGATCACACGCAGTCTCGCTACCGATGGTCCGACTGGAGAAGTATCCCATGTGAAGCTCGCAACATCCTCATCCGAGGACTCTACGCTTACCTCAATATCACCGGAGATACATACACGTAACACAGCTTCCTGCGTCGTCTGTGCCTCTGTCGTTTCCGCACCTTCCTCTGATGTATCAGCCTCATTTGTCGTGAACTTCAGGAATGTATCACTGACAAACATATCCTCATAGCCTTGGGATGGCACCGCATCCGTGAAGCTTGCCAGACCATCCATCGCCTCTTCCTTATCCTCAAGCGCGGTGATCTGCTTCTTATAGTCTTCTTCCTTATTCTGATAATCCGAAATCGACGCTTTCAGAAGATCAATCTGGGACTGGAGCTCTGTGATCGCATCCTCCTGTTCCCGGATCTGTGACCGGAAATAATTGGCTGCCACATCGCTTTCTGAGGCAATTGTATTTCGCTCATCGTTGGCTTTCTGTACTTTGTTACTGAAATAGAAGAATCCAAACACCAGACCACTTGCCAGAAATATCATAAGCGCGATAGATATTCCGATATACAGCTTCGTATTCCCCCGCATTTTCTCGCGGTCATATTCTTCATCTTCTAACGGTTTTCCACAGTTGCTGCAAAACAATGCACCATCTTCATTTTCCGCTTTACAATGTTTACATATCATAATCTATACAACTCCTGTTTTCAAATTTGAATCGTACGACATATTTCTCTTATGATACCCTTTTTTTCTCTATTTGTCCAGTATCAGCATGATATCCATCCAACTATCCTGTTATCCGGTCTGCTTAGCCGCGCAGGGCCTCAAAAGCACGTGATATATCCAGCACACCCCATCCCCACGCAGGATTTGGATATGCAATATCGACAACTGTCCGCGCACCACGAATCAAAATCTGCCGGATCACTTCGGTATTCATCCCATAATAATTGCCACGCACGATGCCCCATTCGAAGAAAAGTGCCGCCGCCCCGGCGGTCAATGCAGCCCCGACACTCGTACCGCTCCGGCGCACGAACAGCGGTCGCGTCCCACTGCCTCCCGCAAGCAGCCCCGCCACACGCACGGCTGGCGCCGCAAAATCCGGCTGAATCCGTCCTTTTCTGGTATATCCACGGCTGGATTCCACATACAACGAATTATCCAGATGATTGTACCCGGCTACAGTTATCGTCCCACGCGCATTCGCTGGCGCACAAAGAATCACTTCCGGATCTGGTCGTGAAAACCGCGTATTGTCGCCCAAAAATTGTCGGATTGGCAGCCATGCATCATACCCTGCCGGAAAGCTGCTGTAATTCTCTGTCACTTCAATCCGCCAGATACCGGTCGCAGGCTTCTCAAACCGCAGCAGGATAAACGGATCACCCGAATTGTTCTCGACCACTACACTTTCCGCATACAACGTCGTTCCCTCATACAAATATGTAATCATTCCAGAACTGTCACGGTTCGGAAAAAGCTGATCAAACCGCTGCCCGGTCGGGGAATATACCGCTATCTGGTACAGACTTGGCGCACGCCCCCAGATCTCCGTGCAAAAACCCGGATTCTCATCTTCCACATAGATCTCCATCTCATTTCTTACCGTCCGTGTCCGCGGCTGTGAGATCCCGTTCTGATTGCCCAGATTGATCGTAGACAGGCTTGCAAAATGCCCACCTGTGCCAAGCTCATTTCCAGCACTTCCGACCACGCAGATTCCCGGCAGTGTCACAACCGTATCCAGATAAAGCTCCAGATTCAGATTCCCATTGTGATCACCCTGATTCGTCCCCAGTCCCAGACAGATTACAAGCGGTTTCCCCAGCTCCATCGCCTTGTTAATCAGGTATTTCACGCCAAGTATGATGTCCGCCTCCGAATAACATGGAACGCCATCTGGAATCAGGAAGAAATCTCGCAGACGCTGCTTTGCCTGCTTTAATTTCACCATGATAATATCCGACTCCGGTGCCACACCGGAAAATATATCATCCCCATCCAGATAGGTGTTCCCGGCAGCCACCGATGCCAGAAACGTACCGTGCCCGTCCGTATCCCGGCTTGGTACAATCTGATACGGCTGTTCCGTCTGTATCGCCAGATTCAACAACTCCTGCGGATACTCCCTGCCATATCCAAAGATGGGACGCGTATCGATCTCCCCGCTCTGTACAGACATATTGGGTTCACCCGCTTCATATGCCGCCTGTGTCTGATCCCAGATCGCCGTTACCCTGCATGTACCATCTGCTCTGCGGAACAACGGATTCGCAAAGTCAATCCCCGTATCGACAAACCCAACCAACACATCCTTTCCTGACAAAGAAAGTCCTGGCACCGTCTGAACTGCCCCAATTCCAATCCCCTGCAACGCAGATGTATCCATCAAACCAAAGCATTTCGGTATCCGATCATACCCCAACCCAAATAATATATCTGTCGAAAGCGGAGCCCCAGATGTGTCCAAGGCACTGCGATACGCTACAAGAAACTGACTGTTAATAATCGTTCTGCAGTCTGGCTGTAAGATCTGCATCTCCCCCGCCAGATTGTTGTCGTATTTCACAAGGAAATCAAGCACATCCTCATCATATATATAGGCGCCACACGCCGAACCATACAGGCTATCCATCGCTCCTCCAACGCAAAAAAATCCCCTCAGCAAAATGTATGCTGAGGGGATCTTATGTATGTTTATTTTGCAATATACGATGCACGAACCGAAGTAATGCCACCGTAATTTTTCGCCGGCGCCGGCTGTCCCTTTGGAACTAAAATGATCTGAATGCCTTCCAGACGCTTTGCATAACCGGCTGTACCGGATGGTGCACCATTCTTCGCCCAATCAAGCCAGCCAAATGACTGTGCATGCACACGATAGTAAATGTCATAATGCTTTGCCATCTCACCGGTCAAATTGATCCGGATTGCTTCGAGACGTTTTGCCTCGCCACTCGTACCACTCATCACGCCATTCTTCCGCCACGTTGACTGATTATTCTCATTTCCTTGCCAGCCATAGCTCTGTACATGTGTTGTATACACGATGTCTCCGCTGTACTGCTGGTTAGAAAGACGGATATTGATACCCTCCAGCCGCTTTGCCTGACCACTTGTACCACTCATCTGACCATTGTACTTCCATGCCTGCCAGCCGTAGCTCTGCACATGGGTACGGTAGGTCACGTTTGTCTGTGCTTCACCTGCAATCTGCGGATCGGCATTGGATGTATTCTTTGCATTTACAACCGGAGACGTACCCGCCTTCGCATAATAGCCAAGCGCATATGCGGAATTGATATTTCCCATTCTCGTATTGAAGGAAGCACCTTTCTTTACAACCACAATCTGGATTCCCTCCAGACGTTTTGCATAACCGGCTGTTCCTGATGGTGCGCCATTCTTCACCCAGCCGAGCCAACCGTAGCTTTGCGCATGCACGCGATAATATACATCGTATTTGCCTGCATCCGAACCTGTCAGCTGAATCTTGATTGCTTCGAGACGTTTTGCCTCGCCCTCTGTTCCGTTCATCTCGCCATTGGCAGACCACGGCAGCCAGCCATAGCTCTGACAATGTGTTGTATACTGGATTCCCAGATTATCATTGCCCGTCACACGAATCTTGATACCTTCCAGGCGCTTCGCTTTTCCGCTCGTTCCTGCCATCGCACCATTTGTAAACCATGTCTTTGCATCATTCTCATTTCCCTGCCAGCCAAACGTCTGCACATGGGTTGTATACCGCACGGTTACAGCTGGTGTAACCGGCTGACTTGGTGTTGGATCTGGTGTTGGTGTTGGGTTCGGCGTTGGCGTTGGATCTGGGTTTGGTGTCGGATCTGGGTTTGGTGTCGGATCTGGATTCGGATTTGGATCCGGATCCGGTGTTTCTGAAGAATCGGCCTTCTTCACTGTCATAACAAAAGAATCCTTGGCTCCCTGCCCATCCTTTGCCGTTGCTGTGATTGTCGCTGTACCTGCCGCCTTTGCTGTCACGGTTCCATTCGTATCTATGGATGCAACACTTGGATTGGAAGAAGACCAAGTGACCTCCTTATTAGTAGCGTTATCCGGTACCACACGCACAGCCTCAACCGTATATGACTCTCCCACCGTCATGGATTTCTTGCCACCTACAATCGTAATTGCCGACACCTTAACCAGTTTCGGGAGATTTTCTATGTCTTCACTATATCCACATGTTTTACAAACATGATATTTCTTTCCCGCCTGCTCATACGTTGGATTGATTGTCTGCACCGCTCCATATACATGAGAAGTGCAAAGGTTTACCTTATTATAGGTTTCCTGTCCTTCATAATTCGCTGTATCCGCAATCACATAATATAGATCATCATCTATAAATCCAAGTCCAAATATGTGAGTTCCCTTTGCAGTGTCCGATGGCAATGTGAATATCGTTTTCGTCGTTCCAGTTGAAATGCTATACTGTTCAATCGTCGTCGGTGTTGAGAAATAAATCACACCATTTCGTGCCGCCATACGTCCGCAATAAGATGCCCACACACGATTGTCTGTAATCCACCACCTTGCATATTCCGGACCATATAAACAGGTAGTTGTCTGGCTTGCATAATTATATTTAGAAAGCTGATATTTCGCGCTCTTTTCTGCTGCCACGTATGATCCATCCAGATAATACCAGTCTCCATTGCATGGATACATATATGTCTGCACACCACTCCAGAACCCACTCTCATAGCGGCTGTCAGTTGCTTTGGTATAGGTATAGCCATACGGAACACTCGTTACATAATCCGTCCGATCGCTATCCAAAGATAACAAGGTTGCATCTGAAATCATAAAATACGTGTGCTTCACTCTTCCAAGATTATCCCACACCGGATCGTCCCATGTGGCATCCATGTGATACCACTGGTTGTTCAAATATACGACATTCCACGCATGATTTGCAGCATTGCTTGAAACATAGCCACACACAACATTCTGGCGTTTCATCAGATACATGAACGTCAGTGCATATCCCTGGCAAACCGCTTTCTTCTTAACAAGTGTGCCATAGATATTATAATCATCGCTCGACAAAGAACTCGATAAATAATTCTCATAATCATATGTTACATCTGTCGCAAGGTAATCATGATATGCAAGTGCAATCTCCACATCACTCAACCCAGTTGTATCAATCGCAGCTTCCATCTTCGCAACTTCTGCGTCGATCTCCGATTTCATAGAAGTAATCTGGGTTTTCGTATAATTGTATGTAATGATCAATTCTTTAACATTACTTTGGCTATCCATATAATAACGAAATCCACCCGATACATAAAACAACTGTGGATTCATGTTCAAAATACCGTGTATAACATCTTCCACATTGGTTTTTGTCAATCCATAGCCTGTCACATCTATGGTATCCTGCAGGTTCTCCATGGCAGCCACAATCGCTGCATCATGCGAATGGTCATAACTACTGTCCGCAACCGCATCGCCTGCTTCCAGCAAACCACCTTCCGACAGCAGTCCGCTTCCATCCTCATGAACAATCTGCGTTGCCTCCTGCAACGGCTCGTCCAATTCCGCGGCAACTCCAGTCACAGTATTTACCAGCAGCATCACGAGCACAAGCAAATACGTAAATAGTTTCTTTCCTCTTTTCATGCAACCCTCTCCTTTACTTATGCGCTACACCCCGTTTTCAATACTCATATTTATCTCAACGCATCCAGATATTTTCCATCCAAAACATCCTTCAAGTACTGTCCATACTGATTCTTCTTCAAAAGCTCGTACACTTCCAGTACCTCTTCCTTGCTGATCCAGCCATTCAAATATGCTATTTCTTCCAGACACGCAATCTTGCGATGCTGATGCGTCTCCATTGTCTTTACAAAGTTCGTTGCATCAACCAGACTCTCATGTGTTCCAGTATCCAACCATGTAAAGCCCTGTCCAAGCAATTCCACATTCAGATTTCCCTTCTCCAGATAAATCCGGTTCAAATCGGTAATCTCCAGCTCTCCACGTGCAGACGGTTTCAGATTCTTCGCATACTCTACAACATGATTATCATAGAAATAAAGACCAGTTACACAGTAATTGCTCTTCGGCTGTGCAGGCTTCTCTTCAATCGAGATTGCCTTTCCATCCTGATCAAACTCTACAATACCAAAACGCTCCGGATCATCTACATAATAACCAAATACAGTAGCACCCTTTCCGCTCTCTGCATTCTCCACAGCCGCCTTCAGGCGCTTCTTCAAACCATGTCCAGCAAAAATATTATCGCCCAATACCATTGCCACAGAATCGTCACCAATGAAATCTGCACCAATGATAAACGCCTGCGCCAGTCCATCTGGTGATGGCTGCACTGCATAAGTCAGATTCACGCCAAACTGATGTCCATCTCCCAGCAACTCCTCAAAACGCGGGGTATCTGCCGGTGTTGAGATAATCAGAATATCCCGAATGCCTGCATTCATAAGTACGGACATCGGATAATAAATCATCGGCTTGTCATAGATCGGGAGCAACTGCTTCGATGTTACTCTGGTCAATGGATATAAACGTGTACCGGAACCTCCGGCTAAAATAATTCCCTTCATAAATTTTTCTCTCTTTCTGTTAGCTTGTTATTTCTCAATAATTTTATATTACGACTTATTTGTATCTTTGTGATAACCACTATTTATATTGTACATATATATATAATTATTGCAAGTCAAGAAATGTCTTTAATATTCTTTATTTTAATTTCTCTCCCCTTATTTTATCCAACACAATTTTGTGATCAAATCCAGGCGGTGTCGTCTTGAATCCCTTATCTTTCATTTGTAAATTATAGTCTTTTAGTTGAAATTCCCTAATCTTTTTGATATCAATTTCATCCACCAATATAGTACTATTCTTTCCTCCTTTGGTTCTCATAATATCTTTCTCTTCTGTCTTAGACGGCATGGTTATTCTACTATCCCCATAATTAGACGAATTAACCTGAACACAATAGCAATGAATATCTCTGCTTAACGATTCTAATATATTACTATAATAATTTACATCTCTATTCCATTCAATAGCTACCAGAAAATCCGCATATGATTGAAACATCGCTCTTTCCACAATAGACGTTAATTCATAGCAACAATAAACAGGGAAATAACAATCGTGCCATTGATATAATTCATAATGTTTTCCAGTTACCTCTTTCAATCTATATCCATTTATTTCTTGCTTTTCTATTGGAGCATAATGCTTTTTTAAATGAAATGAAATCAATGCGCTTTTATTTTCTAAATCTTCATATGGCAAAATAACTGCTGTTAAATTAAAAACCTGATTGCCCTGCTTAATATGTTCAATTCCAGTTACAACTGCAAGATTATTTCTGGCACAGGTTCTTGCAACCGTAGCTAACCACTCAAACGGAACATAAGCCTCTGGCATAATAAGCATATCCGCATTCTCATCTATTGCAGCATTAATTATTTTAGATAAATCTTTATATCTCTGATAGCTTCTATTGGGATCATCTATTACGACTTTCTTAAAATTATCATGATCCAATCTAACATTTGCAATTGCTAATTTTAAACGATTTTTCTTAGAATTATTAATCTGTACCAAATATGCATCTTTATCCTTAAATTTCTCAACATATATGATCTGCCGAATTATTCTCGCATTATCTGAAATCGCATAATTGCTTTTTACATAATTGTCAATCTGGCTCTTATATATACTCTTCATATCATCAAATTGATTCTGTGTTGCATTTAACTGCTCTATACAAGAAATCATTGAAAAATCATACATTGTAACTAAATATGGATAGTATACATATGTATTCTCTCCCCAATCATATTTACTATATTTTAGTGTTTGTTGAAAACAACACAAATTAAGTGTCTCCTCTGTTGTATATATCGTGTCCATATCCAACATATCCTGAAATATAGGCATTACTGATTTGTCAATCATCCTCGTTTCACAATAAGATTTCCGATGTTCTTCTGACAAATAGCAAATACATTTTTCTCTATCATTAACATAGTTTATACACTCTCGGCATACCGCTTCGATAATCTCCTTTATTTCCGTCCCCCATACCAGAGCCAAACACCTACTAAGTGTAGCATATAAATACAGTTTCATCGTATTCTTTACTATAACAAGCATATCGGCATTTTGATAGTCTAAAGAATTGATTGCTTCTACAATATTTTTTATAACAACCTTCAGTGGTTCCCATGATTCATTAATAACTAAAACTTCAACTATTTTTTCCCAAACTGTATAATTTTCTATAATAACCCTGGAATTAAATATTTTTGAAATATGTCTTTCAAATCCAGTTTCCCGCACATCCTTAATCAAACCTCCAATGCGAAGATGTTTTCCTAATAATTTAGATAATTCATACTTATCTATTGAAATTCCAGATATTCCTCTAAATTTATTAAGCGTTTCATTATTTTTCAAATCATAAATTTTACTATAATCATCCTTTTGAAAAATGGCTTCATCTTCTGGCATATGTCGAAATTCACTTTTATTCTTAGCAATATTCTCTCTAAAACAGGTAATTAATGCATCTGATTCTCCCTCTTTAAAATAAAAAATTTTAACTTTATCATTTTGAATAACTATTTTCGATAAGTCATACGCAGTTGGGTTATATAATTTATTTAATACATATCTAAAAGTATTATCCGTTTCTTGTTCTTGTTGCAACAATGCATATTTTATGCCATTTTGACAAGGTATTCCATTTAATCCTTTCCATCCCGAACATCTCTGTAAAAAATAGCCAATAATATCATTTGCATCCAAATCATTTGCCTTTGCCTTTTTGCATAAGTCACTATTGGATTCAACTTTATCAACAATTATTACATCATCAACATATCTTCCATAATAAATAGGATTCCATCCATCTGCTATAGCCTTATCAAAATTTCGAAGCGCGTAATTTGCTAAAACATTAGATGGCAAAAATCCAATTGGAAGTATATTACGATTTTCAAATTCTGTAAAACACGCCGAATACCTCTTTATAATTTGAAACATAAACTGATGCAACTCTATTAACACAGAATTTTCTGTATCAAATTCATCCATTACATCATTATACATTTCTTGAAAAAGAGTCTCTGTCACATCAACAGAATAATAAAATCTTTTAAAATCCAATGTAAGAATAACCACGTCTTGTCCAGCATGTAAATGCTGCATAGCCTCATTCATGGCAGTATCTCTCCACCCTTCATACTGCTGGAAATATGGTTCAAATAAATATGGTGAATATGTGGGATCCGCACTAAACTCATTATATAAATTCTTACGAATTCGATTTCCATATGAATGCTCATACATATTTTCATCTACTTTATATCCAATCAACAGTAACCATAAAACACCTAATATATGTCCACAAATATCCATATCTATAAAATACTGATTATCTACAATTCCAATATTTTTTTGTGCATAATTCTTAATCATGACTGATTGCTCAGGCAATATTTTCTTCGGAAATGCATGAAAAGAAATACTTGAAAGTATTTTCTCAAACATCTCCCCTCTAGTATCTTCAGATAAAAATTTATCTGATAGTTCTTCGAGATAGCGGTCAATATTGGTACAAATTGATTCAAAATTTACTAACTTATCTCGTAATATCGTTTGCGTTTTATCATAATATAAACTTGACTTTAACTTTTTATAAGCAATCTTAAACAATTTTGCATTTATTTCCATATGTATATTTCCTTTCTATTTTTATGTCAAAACATCACCATAGATTTCTATCTTTCTTTATGTACACCATACTTTTAACTTTTTAATACCAAAATACCCCCTAATGCATACCCTAACAAAAATTCAATAATGCTTAGGTCAATAACACATTTTATTTTTTCCACTGTTTTTTCCTTTGAGTTATAAATTCTCGGGGTTCTAAATAACATCCATATCATTATGCTTAACAAAATTGTGGCAAAAAATATTTTATCAATGAGTTGTTGTGATCCATAACTCAAATTACCATACCATGTTTTGCCCTTCAAAAACACTGCATCCCCAACGATATTCGATTTCATTATTATCCATATCATAGCAAACATAACACCAGCCATAAAAATCGAATACAGAAAAAACATTATTTTTTGTTTTCTTTCTTTTTTCTTCCATTTATAAACTATACTCTTCTTTAGCCCTTTTGATTCTTTAATAATTTTTACTTTCAGTTTCCTATATTTTTCTATTTTACAGACATATTTATTTATAATTTCATCTCTTTGGTCGTGAACTTCTTTTGAATATGGTTCCACCAATTTCGCAGGAATGTTCTTCACCCATTCATACATTGTAGGGATTGTAAATACAGCACTAAAAATTAAAATCAAAATATCCTCTAACCCTATCTGAGAAACGTCTGACCAATAATGATTTATTCTTATGCAGACAATAATTACCCAAATCAAAGATATGAATATTCCTAAGGTTGACTTTCTTCTTTGCTGTATATCTTCTTCACGTTTACCGTACACAAATAAGACATATGCTAAAAATAAACTTATTATAAACGCAATCATAAAATTATCCCACGACAATAATTTTAGTGTTTTTAATAGAGAGCCTATTCCAAAAAGTAATGCCATAAACAAAAACATAAAGTGAATAATTTCAACTATCAATATTCTCTTACGTCTATCAAATCGAGATTTATCATTAATATACTCGGAAATATACAACGCCCCCAATAATAGGTAATCTTCTATTGCCTTTTCTGCCTTGTTATTCGAGATAACTAGATAAATAAATACACCATACAAAAGGTACGCTACCCAACATACTACAGAAAATAAATCGACATTACTGTTTTCACGAATCACCAACACAAAAAATGATACAATTATTATAGGAAACGCTAATATTGCGGCTCCATATATGCATTCACTTACTATATGCCAAATTTTATTTTTCGGTTTCCACGCACATAACAGTGCTGACATATGTATAATTATTTCCAGCATACAATTTCGTATCATATCTACATCTACTCTCTTTTCTTATCAGTTCATACAAAATCAAACACTTTTTCTGTTAACATAATATAAATACTCTTAAATTACTCTATTAAATCTTTTTACACTATAATTTGCATAACAACACATAAATTATATTCAGTTCTCTCTATCTTTATCTCTTTCTTCGCCCCGCCTTTGCACAACAATCGTTTCTTTCGACGAAAAATAAATATTCTTATATTCATCAATCCCCTGAATCGTTTTCGAAAACGGCATAAAGCCCTGATCTTGCATATTAATATCTTTCAATTCAAAAATTAATTTAGAATCATTTTCTTGGAAAATCATTCTTTTAATAACAAACACATACTCCTTTATCTTTCTTCCATTATTGTAGTAAACAAATTTACCGCCTCTGGATTCTTGATACAAAAAGGACGATATGTTAATGCGAATTTCCTTTTCAACATCTCTTAATTTTACATAAATATCCGAACACGGGAAGATTTCTTTTAGTAATTTATATATGGGACCTCCAGCCTCGTATATCATTATTTTGGGTTTCTTACTTGCTATAAATTCCTTTGTATATTCATCATATAATAATCGGTCAAGAACCGCTTTCGACTCACGAGTATTTTGTTTTCCATCTATAATATCCAACTGTTCTTCTAAATATTCAATACATTTGTCTATTGCAATTCGCTGTAACATATCATCACAGGTTGCTTCTTCCATCAATCTATGAATTGGCTCAAATGTTTTTACCTCTCGATATTTTTCTTTATTTAAGCATATCTGCATATCTCCTCGCTGATATTTGCCTCGATATCCTATATTGTCTTCCTTTAGTGTCATCCACAAAACCTTCGAAAATAAATAAACATCAGATGGTCTATAATCCAATTTTAATCCAGAATGAACACGTTCCAATTCAGGAGGCATAATTTTATGGGGTCCAACCGCCTCATTTAATTTTGTATATCTATCACTATCCATTCTCCAATACAACCCAAAATCAGACAACACAATTTTTCCATCTAATATTAAAATGTTTTCCGGTTTTATATCTCTATGTGCACCCTTTGAAATATGTAGCTTCTGTATTATTTTTGCAAGTTGTAACATGTCAGATATTTTTTCATATACATCTGATGTTTTTGACACCCTATAACCTTCCGCCTTGGGCATCAGATACCATGCTTCTTTCATGTTTTTTTGTACATATTCCGGACAATTTTTATCAATAATAGGCATTATACCCTCAACATCATTTAACTCCGCCATTACAGCAATCTCATTTATAAATCTTTTATATCTTTTCTCTGCACCCTTTCCTGTAAAGGTGAAAAATTTTGCTACTGCTGGGCAACCTAAATTGTCCCCTACAATACAGACATCATATACCGTTCCGTTTCCTCCTCGTCCAAGTGGTTTTTCACCTCTTGTAAAGCAATATTTTTCACCTTTATATATTTTTTCACCACTCATCCTCTGCACACCTTCTTTCGTAGTCTGCCTGACGCTTGTAGGCATCACTTAGTGCATAATAGATTTCCGCGGTTTTAGGATATTTTTCCCGTATGCCTTCGGCGTTCTTCCGATATCGATCACTAATTTCCAATTCTGGCTTTCCGGCATCTACTGTGTAAACGCCTCTTTTACTTTCCTCTGTGATCACATACGACCTTTTCAAGTCTCCCGTATCATATTCCTCAATAATCTTACGCACGGCTTCACAAGGACTATACCCATCCCATCCTATTGGCGAATATGGTAATAACCTTCCAATTAAACTTTCAAACCGTTGCTGCCGATTTTGTCTGCATAGCAAATCATAAAATTTGGTAACCCAATTTTTCAATTCCTGATATATAACGTATCCATCATTTTCAGCAGGACAAAACTTTGCCTTTTCAAACCCTTCATATACATTATTTGCAAGTTTTCTTCTCTCTTCATCTACAGGTTCATTATCATCTGTTCGATATAAAATACAGACTAATTCCGCATAGAATGACGGATCATCTTTCATAAATTTTTGAGTGCATCTCATATCTTCCCACTCAAGAACATTCCTAAACATCCACTCAAGGTGTACCAATTGCGCACACTTCTCCTTGTCGTTAACGAATCGATTTTGTACCCTTTTCAACAACTCCTCAAGATAATACTGTGTCATAGAACCAAAACCATTTGGATCTATCTGGGTTGCATCCAACAATGCATCGAACAATTCTTCGTCTGTTATTTTTTCGCTCGTATCGTATAACAACTCTAAATAAGTATGCAAAGTTCCAAACTTCTTGATCTCTCCAAACAGCCTGATAAACGTGTCATGTGCTATCTCACCAGACACACGACATCTATGATTTTTCCAATATAAATTCTTTATTTCATCATCTTGTTGAAATATAAGAGCAGTTTGTCCATCTTCTATTTCTTGCAATGCAATCAAATTTGCGACAAGATTTTTATTGTCTATGTGCGATTTTACCCTGTTTATTATTTCTCCCAAATCAGCCTTTCCCAATCTGTACAAATATCCCACATACTCGAAGGCAGACTTTCCTTCTTTATCTGCTTTGAGAAGCTTGTCAAAAACATCTTCATCAAATTCTTCATTACAATAATACCCTGCTAATACTTCCCCTAAAGTATTATCATTCTCCTTAAGAACCATGTATATTAATTTGTCCAAAGAATATTTATTTCTTTTAAATTGATCTATCTTTTGTTTGATTTCTTTCTCACGTAACTCTTCGTTCCTTTCCTCCAGATCATCATGATCCATCTTGTACGGAAACGGATTTAATAACGGAAACTCATATTTAGGGACAAAGATATACAGATATTCATATACCTTATCCTCAATTACAATTTTATTCATGAACTTCTCATATTGACTTACTTCATCCTCAGGCATACTCCAATCAGCATCACAAAACCGTCTATGTCTGTAAATTTTGTAACGAATTTTATTCTTTATCTTTATCTTTTCTACATCCGACATCTGTATGCAATCGCCGATCATGCTATCAAATATTCTAGTTTGAATTGCTTTATCGTACGAATCAATATGTTGAAGTAGCTTTATCCATCTCTCAGCATTTTGCTTTGCAAATCCAGCACACATATCCAAATATGCAATGTATGTTTTTCTTACATCATTTGTATATAACGGATCTGGTTCATCCACCTTTCTATAAACCGGGCTGTTCAAGGTTGAACAAATCGAGCTTGATCTATTTGGCAATTTGGACGCAATAATATTCCATGCATTTGGATATTTTTCAATCGCATTCCTCGCCTGTTCTATTTTCTGGTCAACTGACAGAGCGCTTTCATTAAGCCATGCACAGAAGATTACCTCCAGCACACTCTTTGGGCTATTGCTGATGCTATACTTTATATTATAGGAATCAGCTTTCCATAACCAGTCTACTGCACGCACAACATACCTTTTCTGTTGCACAAGCTGCTCAACCGCCCATAAAACATTTGTATAATAATTACGTGCGGTGATAAAATCCCCATCATTTCCTGCAAATAACTCCATTAGTCCTTCTGGTTTCCGCATTTCATTTTCCAGTTTTTCCAGGACACTCTTCGGCGAAGCTTCGCACAGATCAGTTAAATATTGCGATATGTATCCCCATTTTTCCTTCGTATCAATGGTATTAAGTACTTTGGACACAATATAATCAACCTGACTTTGATTTTCTTCATGATTCCTATAATACGCACGCATAATAAGCGTTCGAATCATCCCTTTTTTCAACGCAGGTGACCAGTCAGGTTTTTCGGCATAGATTGACGCTTCAAAATGTTTTTCAAAAGGATACTCAAAAATCGGTTCCGATTCAATCAGGACTTCATAAAATAAATCAGTAAATTTCCCCCACATCTCATCCGATATAAAATCATCAAGCTCCTCCCATGCATCTTCAACACTTGCCAACTGCTTATTCTTTGAATGATGCCCTTTATTATCTACAATGAATGGATTTTCTTTATGCATATATTTATCTAACTCTTTCATGCATTCATCGTAAGGTTTCCCTGCCAATTCTCCAAAGATCAACTTATCCCCAAAGGCATCCGTCCATTTCCCACACAACAATGCTGCCACTATAACATCCGAACGATTGGTTACCCATTCTGGAGCATTATGCACAGCACCACTAAACAATTTTTTCTTTAACGGTTGATATAATCCGTGCGTATTTTCAACCATATTATATGCCTGATTATACTCTATACCTATTTCTGTTAACGCATGTACAATATTCTTTTTTGTTCTTCTTCTTAATTTCAGCCTATCTCTGATGTAGCATGGTTCATCCGTATTATATATAAATACGTTTGTGTTATCAGGAATAGCAGCTATCTGTTCTGCATAAAAATATGGAACCAATATTTTCCCTGTAACTCCTGACTCTTGCAGCCGTTTCCATTCAGATTCTTCCTTGATTATCAATGTAACCCGATCATTCACAGTTTGCTGTATACAGTTTAATATTCGCCGTGTTGTTTCTTCTCTTGAATTTCCTTCCACATATATCCGTTCGTCAGACAGCCTGCCTTGAAACTCTTCTTCAAACTGATCATCATCTACTTCATAAAAGTCTAGGCTCATACCTTTATACAGAGACTCTCTCCGAATCTGAATATCTATATCTGATATTGAGTAACATGTAATATTATGACTTTTTAATTCCGTGATTTGATCAGCGATTGCCTTCAGTTGTTTTTCCAGATTTGAATATTTCTCATCCAGTTCCCGCTTCCATTTTCCCAGATGTATTTCCAACGCCTTTTGAGAATCGTTTTTTTCTAAATAGTCAACAATAATCTCTATACAATGGTGAATATACACCTGCGCTTGATCTGGCGATATATCGTACTGCACCACCAGCAAATTATACAATTCATTTTCGAGCAGAACCGGAAAATCATATCCTTTTTTTCTTTTAAGTTTTTCTGCAAGTTTTCTCATATTATCGCTAGAAAAAACTGTGTATAAATCATTCTCAAAATTTGTCTGGTTATCCGGATTCTCAATGAAAAAATCACCTGTACTAACAAACAGTTCTTTCCATTTATGTTCTTCCTTTACTTCTGCTACTTTCTTTTTTATACCATCAAGCAATGTATTAATTGCTTCATCTTTCATTTCTCCAGCCATAAAAACCTATCCTTTCCTACCTTATCAAATCAAATTACTATTCATCCTGTTCAACAACCAAATGGGAATCGACTACTATCACGAAATAACTAACCACACTCAGAAACTTAAATACATAGAACAAAAATAATCATAGAAATATAATCAATATAGAATATGCCCCATCCCCATAATATACACATCCCCTTTGGTATATTTATAAAAATATTCTACACGAAAAGACAAATTTTGCAAGTTTTTTCGTAAGCGCATAGTTTCAAAAGCCAGTTAAATCAAGGCTTTCAAGTCATGTCCAGCAAAGAATACCATTGCCACAGACTCATCACCAATGATAAACGCCGGCGCCAATCCATCTGGTGATAGCTGCTCAGCATAAGTCAGATTCACGCCAAACTGGTGTCCATTACCCGGCAGCTCCTCAAAACGTGGTGTATCTGCCAGCGTTGAAATAATCAGAATATCCCGAATGCCTGCATTCATAAGTACAGACATCGGATAATAAATCGTCGGCTTGTCATAAATCGAGAGCAACTGCTTCGATGTTACTCTGGTCAATGGATATAAACGTATACCGGAACCTTCGGTTAAAATTAATCCCTTCATAGGTTAATTCTTTTTATTAATTTGACGTATGTCGTTAACAAATTGTTTAATCTGCCATGGATAATAGTCTTGTTCGCTTTCTGATATTTTGCTTAATATATATCTTTTTTCAGCATTCGTCCACCTAAATTCTTTCTTCATATATGGCAGATATACCCTATCCAGCATGTCTAATTGCAACAGTTCAAAATGTTTTTGTATATCCTCATCTTCAGATTTTATTACCTCTTTGAGATCCAATGAACCATCGTTTTTCCCAAAACTTTTCATTAGTATCTTATAATGGAAATTTTTAACCATTCCCTGCCATACCTGCTGCCAATATACCTCAAAATAGGTTTGATTATTTTTTCTTTTCATAATAGAAAAAGGAAGAACCTGTAATTGGTTCCTTATATATTCATCATCTGCGCGAAAGAAAAATGTATTAGGATAATTTTTATCTAATTCTCTCCCAGTCGCTATAAATCCAATTCCAAAATATCCATACTGATTTTTATCATTCTTAAAGCGCTTCCAAAAGAAATATTCAATCTTATTCATTTTAGTTTTAAACGCTTTAATATTATCCGGTAAAAACTTGACAATTTGTTTTGATTCAATAATATCTAAAACCATTGATGCACTAAAATATTGTATACGTTCTTTATAAATCCGAGCAAAGTATGCACTTTTTTCAAATTCATTAGGATCTATCGCATTTTCCCCTTTAGACAGCATTCGTTCATACAATTCTGTTGCACTTAATCTTTTTTCGCTGTATTCAAACAAATAAGGAATGTCAACCAAATACTGAAGGCCTAATAAATGCGGCAAATCTTGTGGCTGAAAAGCAAATTTTATAATATCTCCATTATTTAAGGGGATCTGAACTTCTGTCTTTATTAACTTTTCATAATCTTTCATCTTATCCCTTATAATATTCATATAATCCCCCTACAAAAATAGGTGTCTTCCAAAAAATTCAGAAGACACCTATAAGCATTTTCGCTTTTTCCTCCGAAGAGTAAGATACAGTTGGCTCAACGCCTAAACCAACGCGAAGACCTCCATTTGCATTTGGTATCACTCACACAAACTTCATCAGCCAGGCAAAAGCTCTCTACTCGTAAGTAAAAGAACTCTATAATAATTATATGCATATCACATATAAACTATCCAACCATTGCATGCTAGTTTACCACGATTCTTCCTAACCGTCAAACACCTGTCATATTTTTCTAGCAACTGCCTGCGTTACACTTTGAGTGTAACGCAGGCAGTTGCTAGAGTCAATAGTATTTTTCATTTTATCAAATATTCTTTTTTTGATCTAATTACATCTTTATTCAAAATCTCTTACAACTCCCACCCGTTCATCTTCAGCAACTCCCTCGCCGTATCCAGCGAGTCCTTACCTTCCTTATTCTTGATCGGTGCAAATTCCTTCTCGCGCTCAATCTCAAAAGCCAGGCATGAATCCATCATGTGTATCAAATCCAACGCGAGCGTCTCGTACTTATACGCATTCAACTCGGAAGATTCTACATATCTGCCATCCTTATAATAACGCTTCACGTTCTTTTTAACCTTATGAATTGGCATGTCAACTGACAACGTCTTCCCTAGTTCTGACCCCCAGCAAGCAGCACCAGTGCAAGCTTACCTTCAGCAATCGACCTCAAACCAACACGTTCATACTTCTCAGACATCCTCTGCTAATCCAACATTTCACTGACAGCAATTTTACCAAGATCTCGTATTTCTATCTTATTATCCTTTGAATTCTTCTGCATCATAATTTTTCTCCGCCTCATTTTTTTGGTTGGCAAGTTCATCGTTTCTTATTTCAACTCCACCGAATTCGGTGCCGTTCCATAATCATAATATTGTTTCCCCTCATCAACCAAATGCTGGTGGAGTTCTCCAATCGGGTGAGACTCATAAAATTCCGGAGTGATATCTGCGAAGTAAGCTTTTGCATTCATTCTGTCATAATCTTCCGTCCCAAATCCCCAATTTCCATGATGGCTCAACTGCACATAATCGCCCGTCAGCTCGTCTCCATATGTCTCAAACAAATATTTATTCATGTCGGCTTTGACATCACCTGTATACAGAAAACTTTCTTCCTGATTTGTAATTTTCATGCACAAAGAACCATCATTCTGATAATCCAAATCCGAACCAACATTCTGCTTCACAATATCGTCAAATGCATTATACACATGCACCCGAAGTCCGCATACCTCAAGCTCATCATCTCTTTTCAAGTGAATAATATTATCTGCATCCTTTGTTAGATTATGAAATGTCTCCAGAGGTTCCAATCCCATACTGTCATACGGTTCCCCCGCTTCCTTAATAAATTCGTAATCGTAGCCATTATCATATATCTTATCTATAGTCACTCCCTGTGGATCCGCATAAATCACATTAAATGCACCAACGTGATCACTATGTGTATGAGAGATAAACCATGCATCAACATGATTCCCATTCTGGGCAATAACCTTTCTTAATGCCGGGGCATTCTCAGCCCATCCTCCATCTATAATAATCAAATGTCCACTGTTCGTAATTGTATAACAATTCGCCTGTCTTCCCGTCGCATCTGAATATTGTGTGATTATGCATCCATCGGTATTCATTTTCTCTTGATTTCCTGTTTTATTATGCATATGAACCACTGCGGAAATACCTCCCAGCGCTAATACACATAACAAAGCAAAAATTACGATTCTTCTATTCATAGTTCACAATATCCTTAAATTAGTATTTTATACACTTTATCCAAGTTCCTGCTCGCTCATATCAAGTGCCGATGCAATTACCGCATCCATATCATAATACTTGTACTCGCCAAGACGTCCGCCGAAGATCACATGCTCCTCCTGCTCGCCAAGCTCCTTGTACTGCTGATACAGCGCACCATTTTTCTCATCATTTACCGGATAATATGGCTCATCGCCCACCTTCCACTCCGAAGAATACTCTCTCGAGATCACCGTCTTCGGAAGGTCATTCCCCGCATCATCCTTGCCGAATTCAAACCATTTGTGCTCGATAATACGTGTCCAAGGTGTCTCCGCATCTGTGTAGTTGACTGCGGCATTTCCCTGAAAATTCGGCTTATCCAAAAGCTCTGTCTCAAACCGCACGGAACGATATTCGAGCGCGCCGAGCTTATAATCGAAATACGCATCGATGGCACCGGTATAGACGACCTTCTCCGCCATCGCATCGTACTCGGCCTTATCCGCAAAATAATCCGTCGAAAGCTTCACTTCCACACCCGCAAGGAGATTTTCGACCATCTTCGTGTAGCCACCCATCGGGATACCCTGATAGAGTGCATTGAAATAGTTGTTGTCAAATGTCAGACGTACCGGCAGACGCTTGATGATAAAGGCTGGAAGCTCTGTACACGGGCGTCCCCACTGCTTCTCCGTATAGCCCTTGATAAGCTTCTCGTAGATATCGGTTCCAACCAGACTGATTGCCTGCTCTTCCAGATTCTTCGGCTCGGTGATGCCTGCTGCCGCCTTCTGCTCCTCAATCTTCGCCGCTGCCTCTTCCGGTGTCACCACACCCCACATCTTGTTGAAGGTGTACATGTTGAACGGCAGGCTGTACAACTCGCCCTTGTAATTCGCAACCGGTGAATTCGTGAAGCGGTTGAACTCGGCAAACTTTGTAATATAATCCCACACCTTCTTGTTGTTCGTATGGAAGATATGTGCACCGTATTTATGTACATGGATGCCCTCCACATCCTCTGTGTATACATTTCCGGCGATATGCGGACGCTTGTCGATCACAAGCACCTTTTTCCCTTTTGCGAGTGCCTGCTGTGCGAAGACCGCACCATAAAGACCGGCACCAACGACTAAATAATCATATTTCTTCATTCTGTACTCCCTCATTATTTTTCTTTTTAAATATAAATAATTTGCTTGCTACATAATTTAATACCACAACTACTACATTCGCCGCAACCTTTATTATTAAATCGTTGAATTTTAACAGATCAACAAACACAAACATACACAACCAATCAACAATTCCTGTCGCTAACCTGCACGAAAAAAATGAAACCATTTCTTTAAGAATTTCTTTTGATCCCTTCGCTGTGCTATGGAATACCCATTTTCTATTGGTTATATATGCAAATAAAACTGCCAGAACCCATGCAAATATTGTACTCGGCATAACAGACCAACGAAACGGATGTGCTGCGACCCAATAGCCAACAACATTTACAACCGTTGTCAGAACTCCAAAAAACAAATACGGTATTACATCTCTATATTTATCATACAGTTTCTTAATATTCATATCAATTTATGCCCTTCCCAATATATTCCAACTAATTAACTCTCTTTATATCCTCTTTATTTGATTCTGATATAATATAATGTGGTCGATTCTTTACTTCTGTATATGTTTTAGCAATATATTGTCCCATAACTCCCATACAGAATAACTGTATGGCCCCAATAAATATAATAATACATACTGTAGATGCCCATCCAGATACAGGATCTCCAAAACATAATTTACGAACAATAATAAATATCATAAAAATGAAATCTATAAATGCCATTATAAAACCAAACCACGAGGCTATACTCAACGGCACTTCCGAAAAATTAATAATTCCATCTATGGCATATTTTAATAATTTCCAAAAATTCCACTTCGTTTCTCCAGCAACCCGCTCCACATTTTCATATGGCAACCAATATGTTCTGAACCCAATCCATCCAAAAATTCCTTTCGAGAATCGATTATTTTCAGACATCGCTATTATCGCATCAACCATTTCTTTTTTCATCATTCTAAAATCTCTGGCACCATCAACGATATCTGAGTCTGAAATACGATTTATAATTTTATAAAATTTACGTGCAAACCAAGATCTTATTCGTGGCTCCCCTTTACGACTTACACGCCGCGTTGCCACACTATCATACTCTCCAGATTCCAGATATTTTAACATTTCTGGTATCAGGCTCGGAGGATCCTGCATATCTGCATCCATAACTGCAACATAATCTCCATCTGCATTGCAAAATCCTGCAAACATAGCTGCTTCTTTTCCAAAGTTACGTGAAAAGGATATATATTTCACTCTCATATCCCGTTCCCCTAACTGTTTCAAAATTTCCAATGTTTTGTCTGTTGATCCATCGTTTATAAATAACAGCTCATACTCGTATTTCAATTCAGATAAAACTCTTGTTACTTCCTTATAAAACAAAGGTACAGACTCTTCTTCATTATAACATGGTATTAATAAGGATATTTTTTTCATTTTCTCTTTTTCTCCCTTCGTTAAGTGAACGCTTATTATATATACAAATTCCTATCAAGGCAATCAAAGTGCATACTGATACTATCTCTGTTATACGCCAGGGAACTGGTTCAACATATCGCACTTCTATTTTACCAGAATAACTCTCTGGCACACCAAACGCTATACGACCATAATCATCTTTGAAATGTTGTACTTCCTGCCCATCCGCAAGATATACATGATAATTATCATATGCTAGTACCGGAACTGCCACTACTTTTGATGTCTCAGCAGTATTTCTACAATTAAATCTATATACATTCTTATCCCATGAAGCATCTTCACATTTTACTTCCTGATCCGATTCAATAAATGGTTTACCTATGACATCTATACCATTTTCAAATAAATACTCTCCACCAACCAGATATCCCCAATCTATACTTTCGATACCATAAAATGTATACATCGGTTTGTTCTCCATATTTAGCACATTCATTAATAAGGTTCCATTCGCGACAGCTCCTCCAAGCACTACTATTATCATAATTCCCAATGCCCACTTATAAGACTTCATACGTTCTATAATTCCTACACACATAACTGCTACAAGCGATAAAAACAACGCTCCCCAGCCAACATACCGCCACGGAAATTGAACCATCGTCGCATATTTAGCAAAATTTTCATTCATATGATACAGATTGTCCCACGGAAACAAATCCGATGCTAACAGCAATGCAATTATAGCAAAGAACAATCCATATTTAGCAACTTTATAGCTTGTATCATTCTCAATTTTCCAATTTTCTTTCTGAATAGAACAATATATAAACACCAGTATTCCACACAACAACGCAAATCCAAGAGCCCCCTGAAAATGATGCATACTATTATCATGCTGCATGCCAGATGCTATGCCCAAAAACTGCATAAGTGAATACCCTCTGGATTCAATAGGCATATACTCCTGCGAATTTACGAGCACATCCATCTGCATTGATTGAATAAATGGATATAAAAACCATACATTCAATAGTCCAACCACTATTACGCACTTCACCAATGCAAAAAATCTTTTTCTCCTAAATGTCTTCTTTATAAAGGCAAGTACAAATAACACTATAAACACCGCTGCCATCTCACAGCTTAACGTATGTGTCTGAATTAGTCCAGTCAAAGATATAATAATCGGCAAACCATCCGACAATTTATATTGTGCCTCGTCTTCCATCATATACAAATGATAAAATCCATATAGAAGAAGCGGTAGAAACATTAGTGCACACACCTCTCCTACCGATGATCGAATCCACATATCTACAAGTCTGTAGGTCGCACACGTATAAATTGCTGCACCAAATAGTCCCTTTGTCCAATCAGACGTCATTTTCTTAAAACACCAGTACGCAATCCATGCTGTACTCATATTAACCAGCACCATAAACACATGATAGCTTACCTGCAACGGTATTCCCAGCAAATATAATGCTGCCGGAATAATCAACAAAATCTCTCCATAATATAATGGTGTCGCATACCCATAACCATCATTCAAGGAAAATTGTATCCTGTTCGGTATCTGCCCATTCTTTAACGCCTCTGCCAAAGCTCCAATTCTTTTCAAGTGAAAATTCAGATCATCTCCTCTGTATTCATAAGAGCTTAAGTATGGCAAGCTTGCAAAAAGCGTAATTAGCCCTATTCCTAAAATAACATATTTCTTAGTTACAGAAACGGGACTCCTCAATTTTGCAAAGAATACTATGTATAATACATCAATAATAGCGAATATGCATATCCAGCCAATGCATCTGGCAACCCTATATACTCGATATTCCTTAAAAACCACCTTGTCAATCGAAATGACATTCGTTCCTTTACGCACTACTGATATAGTTAGATCATCAACTCCCGCGCCAGTCCGAATCCATATTCTTGAAGTAGATTTCTGATATATATTCCGAAGCTTTGATGAATTGTACCGAACCGCTCGAGGATTTATCTCCGACGAAATATTCACATATCCCGCAATATCATTGACCGTAAAACTCGCATTTTTATTTCCTGTTGCACTAAAATATATCGTCACGTCATAAGCACCGCTTCCAATTTTTGTATCCGCATGTGCCAACTCCTGATCCACATTCTCACTATTTACGAGATCGTCCACCGTCGCCTGATTATACGCAAATGATTCCGGAGCAACTTCAAAGCTTCTATCTTTGCCGAAACACATTATAATACTAAGAATTAAAATCATTGTCTCTACTACAAGCAAAATACTAAAACCAATATTTTCCCTAAAAAAAATAGCCACATTCATATTTCTATTCACAACACAATTCTCCTCATATAATTCCTTAATTACGTTCCAACTCTTCCACTTGTTTCCCTGCTGTTCTTCGTTGTATACAGATATCTGCTAACAACATTATCATTCCCAATACCGAAATCAAGATTGCCTTACGCATATGAGGAATATGAAAATCCATCTCTATCACATTCTCACCCTCTTCGAGCGGAATTACCGTCAACGCATCCGCAAACGTTTCTGTATACACTATATTATCATTTCTCTTAATTCTCCACCCCTCAGAAACGGGTACCGATAAAAATAGTTTCTCTCCTTCTTTTGCCGTAACTCTACATACAATGTGTCCATTTTTAATCGAAATATCTTCAGCCTGACTGTCCCGAATCTTAGAAACCGCCTCATTTAAGACATCCAAGTCAAGCATATAAAATTGTTCATCTGCGATATCCAGCCCCTTTTCTGCCTCAAAGAATATAGAAACTTCCGATTCCCCAGGCTCTACCTCTATGTCAAACACACTTCGAGCTAACCAACTCGCATAAGGAAATCCTTCCGTTCCTACCTTGCCAACCCTGCCATCTACATAGCTATTTGTTCTAATATTTCCATATAACGCATAATTTCCCTGCGGAATCTGAATATGATAAGTTCGAATATTTCCTTCTGTCTCTACTGTAGGTGTAATCCTCGTATAAAGGCCTACTTCTTCACCCAGCAACTGACTGTAAAGAGCATTTTGATATTCGAACGGATTCGTAAATTTCTGATCCATCTGCTCTTTATATACAACTGCCATTGGTAGATAATAAGGATTCTCATATACATATTTTCCATTTGCAGGCGCAATCGAATCCATCCGTTTCAATCCCGGATAATCCCTACCTGCAATCACATATTTTACCCCCAAAAGTGAATCTGCAGTCAATACCGATCCCGCCACCGCATTCAACCGGTTTCCATGTACACGATATCCAAGTCTATCTAAAAACGTAATCTGCCGATTATCCGGACATGACGTATACCCCGTATTACTCCAATAATTATACCCAAACGCCTCGTCTAAATGGGAACTGTTTCTTCTCTGTGATGTCTGAGCAATACGATACGTTCCATCATCTAACTCATTTAATTCAGCTAATTGTTGATTTAGTGCGACTACATAACTTTTGTAATCTGTCCCTTCATCATAAGAATATATACTTGCGAGATATCTAGCATTCATTCCAAGTTCCGTCAATGTAACTATAGCCATCAGCCCTATCACTAATCGCTGCCATCCTCCACATATCTTTGTCAAAAACTGTATCAAAGCCGCCATAATCAGAATAAATGTTATTGTAATACCCTTCTGAAACAACGTATATTCTCGTTTTATATCCGGATTCAAGTATGAAACTATATAAACACCACAATAGCCGATTGCCAATAGCCAATACGGAATCTTCTTATCCATTTCTGCAAACGACAAACCTGCCACAAATATAACATACATAATACTAACATATGAATACCGAAACCAATAGCTTTCCACTGATTTAAGCAGCGAAAAAACAAAGTTTGTTGGTACGTAAAAATACATATAGATTGCAAAAATCGCCCCTATTCCTACAACTATCTTTTCTTTCCATTTATAATTTCTATTAAAGAAAAACGCAATTCCACCTAGCAAAGCCAGGCTTCCAGCAAACAACGATACACGTAATGATGAACTTGTTCCTCCAATAGTATAATCTCTCACAACATCTAATAGCCGCCCAGTAAATGTACTTGTCAATAATCTCCAATCAAACTTACTTCCACGACCATTTCTCAAATCCATAACTGAAGGAAGAAACAATACCGCACTTATGCAAAGAGCAATCATCATTGCAACCATATAACGAACTACTACCAAAAGCACATCTTTGATTTTGACTTTTTCCCTGCACACATAAAGAGCCAATTCAATGAGCAATATAATTCCCGACCATAGACAGTTAATTCCTGCTGTATACCAATTAAATAAGATTGACAACGCAACTGGTATTGTCAGTGCCGTAATCCTTTTTGTATTCACTAACTTATATACTCCCAGCATAATTAAAGGAAGCATATATACACCATCTATCCACATAATATTGGATCCCTGTGCCATATTGTATTGCATCATTCCGTAGGCACACGCAAGCAAACATGTAACAATCGGATGTATCTGATCTTTGAAACGCACTTGCAAATAATAACATGCTGTTACAGAAGCGATTGAAAGCTTCATTGCCAGAAGCAACGAAAAAAAAGTCAAAAGCTGAGACTGCTTAAAAAACAATACCAGCACATTCAACGGACTTGCCAAGTAATAAGAATACACTCCTATAGAAGTATTTCCAAGCGTGTTAGACATACTGTACTTTATACTATTCTTCCCAATCAAGACATCTCTAAAATAAGAAAAGAAATCCAAATACTGTATGTCTGCATCTGCCCACGCCAAAGTTTTCTCTCCAAATGGGACAATCTTTAGGCTTGCATACAATATGAAAATGCAAACAAATGTGATCAAAAAAGAAATACTACACAACAGAAATCGTTTCTTTTTGGTATTTTTCATAACATTACTCATAACTTTCAGTTCCTTATACCAATCAAATTCTTTATTTGTATACTTTATCATTTTGGCATTACAATTGCAAGGTTCGTTACAACATGATACAATATCACTGATGATTTATGATAGGTGGTTACATATGAACAAATTAAAACACTTTCTATTAAACAGTAAAAACATTGACAAATCTAGTTTCATCTGGAATATGGCCGGAAGCATGCTCATGGCGTTTCAGTCTGTTATCATGCTGATGATTATTACTCGTACATTAAATCTATATGAGGCAGGGGTATTTACACTCGCCTATGCAAGTGCTAATCTCTTCCTGAATATTGGAAAATACGGCATGCGTAATTTCCAAGTATCTGACGTCAAACGCCAGTTTAACTTCAAAGAATATAACACCTCCCGTATTATTACAACCGTATTAATGTTGATTGTTTCACTCGTTTACGTCGTAATCGCCAAAAGCAAAAATGATTATAATATGAACAAAACATGGATTATCATATGGATGTGTCTGTTTAAGATTGTTGATTCTATCGAAGACACCTATCTTGGGTATTACCAGCAAGAAAACCGGCTTGATGTAGCCGGAAAAATGTTAACTCTACGCATGATATTAACCATACTGGTATTTGGTCTGGGACTGATATTCCTACGTGATCAGCTAATGTCTCTGATGATCGCAACTATATTTACCACATTACTTTTAATAATGTTTGTGGCACTTACTTACCCGGCTTTCCGAAAAGAAGAATCTGTCCACAAAGGAAAAGTCTGGGAACTGTTACGCGTTTGTTTTCCTCTGTTTCTAGGCTGTTTCCTCGCCTTTTATATTGGAAATGCGCCCAAATATGCGATTGACAGTTTACTCAGCGACGAAATGCAGGCATGCTATGGTTTTATAGCCATGCCGGTATTTGTGATTGGATTGCTGAACAACTTTATATTCAGTCCGATGATTGCAAGAATGTCTATGATGTGGAAAGAACGACAAAATAAAGATTTCTTTCGATTATTTTGGATACAGATTTTAATCATTGGAATTATTACTATTGTCTGCGAAGCGGGAGCTTTCGTTCTGGGAGTACCGGTATTATCCATGCTATATAACACAGATCTTGCACCATACAAAACAGAGTTGCTTGTGTTATTATTGGGCGGTGGCTTCCTTGCTTTATCCGGGTTATTCGTCACAATCATGACTATCATCCGGATTCAGAACAGTCAGGCAATCGGATATGGTATCGTAGCAGTTTGTGCATATATTCTATCACCAATCTTTGTGCGGAAATATGCTGTTATGGGGGCCTCTGTTCTCTATCTTCTGCTTATGATCCTGTTATGTATTATCTTCGCAATCATGATGATGATTGGATTCAAAAAGAAAAGGCCTGATGCATAATGTATCAGGTCTTTTCTTTTCCTTAGTTCGATATTATTAAACACTTTTTAATCTATTCCTAAACTAATCACTCTTGTCATTCTCTCATACAAATTATATCCATCCCAAATGAAATCAAAATCCATAGTCTTTCCAATCGAAACCACCCTATCAACACCTTTTATTCCAGCCGTTAATAATGGCAGAATTTTTTCTTTTTTTCCAAGATATCCAATAGTCTGACAATGTGTATTATTACATAAATCCTTAAGTGCATAGAGATCCGTACAATCATACTCATAGAAATATCCTGAGTTATCCTTGAACTCCATCATTGTATCATTCACAGCAGGTACATGCACTCGAACGACAAAATTATCCTCGTGCGCCTCAATTCGCACGCCTTCATGCAATGCCGCATATATATAACTCGACGTCAATTTATTTACACCCATAATAGATTGAAATGTATACTTTTTCTTAACTAACTCATGAAGTTTTTCCCAAAACTGTTCTTTCGCCTGATTTATTTTTGTTCCCGTCCATATAACAACACGCGGACTCGTACATGCGTTTTGATCCGTCAGATACGTATCATTGTAAAAATCCTCTGCAAATCTATTTTTGTTATCTATTTCAAGATACATATCTGAATCGATAATTGCCAAAGAATATCTGTCAGCAAATGTTATATCACTGCTTCTCGGAGACAACGGAGATTTTCGTATCTCAGAGATAGTGTTATCACCGCCCCAAATTACTCTGACATCCGCCAGCGCAGAAAAAAAATCATTCACATCTTGATTTCTATCATAACGTACAAGGTAAATGTACTTTGCAACCTCTGCATAATCCTTTAATGTTTCTAATATCGCCTTATTGATAATAGAAACCTGTGGAAAATCTTTTGATGGTACTCTCACAATGTTTACATTCCCTGTTACAAGCCCTGTTATTAATGAATATGCATAATTAACAGGAACATTGGATGGAGCTATGTGAAATACAACTCCTCTGCCAAGTTGAATGTCTCCTGTATCATTGCTAAATCTCTGCTTCTGCTTCATCATAGAAGATTTTCGCATCCAGAAAGCCAATGTGACTACATCTGGGTAAGTCTTTGCTATAGCATTAGCCATCAACTGCTTTGATAAAGAATTTAAGAAGCCAATAATTCTTTCATCAAATGGTTGCAATGCCGGTACATCTTTTATATTTAATATATTTATTTTATCTCCAACAAGGAATGACACCTTATCCAAGCTTTCTACTTCTTCATTACTTAAACTTTGCTGCATAAGTGTCACTGCACCCCCTTATCTCCGCATTCTTTAATCGCCCGTATATCTTAAAATATTTTCCTTTTCTTCCGCAAGGGCAATCATCCTCACCAAGTATCTCTCCTTCATCCTCTGTAAGAAGTGAATGACCTGGATATGACTCTGGAATCGCAGATACTACTTGAATAATACCACGTTCCCCCTTTTTACAGATTGAAAAATCCTCTGGTTTTCGAATGATCACATCCGAAAAAATGCTAGCATGTAGATGTCCGCACTCACACTGCATGTAAATGCATCCCGTCTGTTCCACCATTCCATAGTAATCGTGAACGCTATCCAATCCGCATATATCCTTCAATCTCCGGTGAAATTCTTCTGGGCTCACAGCCTCATTCACAAGCTTTTTCCAACCGCCACCATGGATTAAAATACCATTAGATAAGTCGAAAGAAACTTCATCCTTCAGCCGAACCAGTTCTTTATAAAAATGCTTCCACACCATAAAAGTAAATCCAAACAACAGAATTTTCTGTCCTTTATACTTTTCCAGAAACTCTTTTAATGCTTCCACATTCAAATTCATGTCGTCATCTAAGGCATATATTTTTTTTGCGCCAAAAATTGAGAATCCAAGGATTCCAGCTCCTCTTGCAGAAAACATCAATCTGTTTTTAACAACTGATGGGCAATCCAAGATAATCATTGGCATACGACCAGAACCCGTATAATCCGAAACAATCTTAACCATCGTTTTCTGTTGATTCGAAGAAGTTGTTCTGTCTAGATAAATTTTTGAAACCGCCTGTCCAGATGTTCCTGACGAAGTCATCGTCTTTACAACCTCTTCTTTCGGTACACTTCTTAATTCCAACTCCTTAAACAGACGTACTGGCAAAAAAGGAAGATTCTCATAATTATCAACCTTCTCAAAATCAAAAGAAATACTATCTAAAATTCTAGAATACTCTTCACAGTTCTCTTTATGAAGTTTTGTAAGTTCTTTTAGGCGTTCCGTAAGAATTCTATTTTTCTCATCTTTACTTAACGAATACGGTGCCTTTTCCAACAGCTCGTCATATGTCATTATTATTCACCAACCTGCCTTTTATTGCATCTGCTATTTCGCCACAATGCTCGTTTATAAAAAAGTGATTACCTGTATACTCCAGGAACTCACATTCTCCAATGAAGAACTTCTTCCAATCCTGAATGACCTCTAAAGGCGTATCTGATTGAGAATAAAATACTGTAACGGGAATATCAGTTTTTAATTCTAATTCGTCAAAATTGAACCTACCAATCAAAGCATAATCCGCTTTATAGATTGGCAGATACACTCTCCAAAAACTTTTATTATTTATTAATCTTTCTGAGACACCACCAAACATAATGGTTCTTTGTTTTACCAATTCATCACTTTCAGCACTATCATAATTGGCTAATTCTAATTTTGTATAAGGCTCATGAGCCCCCAAAAACACACGTTTTGGAGGGTTCATGTTTTCATCCTTTAATATTTTATCCAACATCTCTACTGCAGAAATTGACCCCATACTATATCCCAACAAAGCATAATCATCACCCTGAATTATCTGCTTCATTTTATCAAGCATATCATCTGCCAATTCATCAAAATTCTTATAAAATGGTTCCTTATTTCTAGTCCCATGCCCTGCATATTCAAGTGCTACCACTTCTACAGAATCCTGTAATTCATTTTTTAATTGATTAAAGAACGTAGTGTTTCCACCTGCGTATGTTAAACATATCATTTTCATAAATAAAACCTTCTCTAAAAATCTTACTTATAGTATTTTGTCAATTCCTTATATAACGTCTTTCCTGCATCATTTTTCGGTATGCTGTCAATGACTATAGACTGAAATGCAGCCGGATTTAAGCCAGTTTTCTCGACCACAAACTTTACAACATCATTTGCATAACGCTCCTCAGTAACAAAAATATACATATGATCGTCAATTCCAGCGCTCGCGACATCAATATTGTCAAACTTTGTCTTAATCATTCTATCTACTTCATCAAGATTCACTCGATTGCCGTAAATTTTTAGAAAACGTTTCTTTCTGCCGACAATATAATAATATCCATCTTCATCAAACTGCGCCATATCTCCTGTGCAAAGTTCTCCAAAGCGTTCATCCCCTTTAATTAAATCTTGTCCACATTCAGCATAACCAAGCGTTACATTTGATCCATAATATACCAATTCACCTGTTACATGAGGTTCCGTTATATCGTTTCCGTTTACATCGATAAGCTTAAATTTGCCTCCCGGAATTGCAATACCCATAGAACCATATTTTTCCAATGATTTCTCAGCAGGAAGATATCCCATTCTTGCTGTTGCCTCACACTGACCATACATAACAATGAACTTCACATTTTTTTGATCTGCATACTCAGCAAATTTCTTATGAAGCTCCGGCGTGAGCTTTCCTCCTGCCTGCGTCATATATCTCAACGACGGCAATTCCATTTTAAAGAAACGAAGTCTTTCTAGCATCTCATATGTATATGGAACTCCGCCAAATGAGGTTGCCTCTGCGCCCTTAAAGAATTTCCAAAATTCTTTTTGCATCAAACCTTTATCAGTTACAAGCAAAGTTGCACCTACCATAAAATGACTGTTAATAATAGAAAGTCCATATGTGTAATTCATTGGCAACGTTGTAATTGGTCTTTCAGACGAATTAAGCTCTAGATACTGAACAATTGATTTTGCATTTGACTCAACATTCTTATAACTCTGTCTGACAAATTTAGGACTACCAGTTGATCCAGAAGTCGTTAACATGATGCATAATTCATCATACAATTCATAGTTTGCGTCGAATGTTGTTTTCAACAATGTATACCCATATTCAGAAAACACATTTTGCGCATTGTATTTCTCATATTCTGTACACATTTCTGTCGGCACCCAAATATATTCCGGCTTATATGTCTCTACCAAATTATCCAACAACTCTTTCTCAAGATGTGCATTTAATAAAACTGAAACCATGCCCTTATTCACAAATGATGCATATCCTGCAACAGAACCAATCGAGTTGGTACACATAACAAACACAAGGCTTCTCTCAGAAATAACAGATGCCACCTTATCTCCAAATTCTATCAAATCTTCATAAGACACATCTGTACCATATTCATCAATAATTGCTACATTGTTCTTGAACTGTTCAAAATTCCACATTATAACACGATCCTTTAACTCTAAAATTCGATATCATAATTCTTAGAAAGGATTTCCATTCCCTTTTCAAAAGAACTCAAATCAATGATATCATCTGTATCCATCATAATATCAAAAGCATCTTCAATTGCTGCAATCAAACCCATATGTCCAACTGAATCCCAATTTGGAATCTCCTGATATTTAAGGCCTACTACCTGATCTGCTGATACCTCCAATGCCTCTACAAATGCATTTACATATTTTTCTTTGTTGCTCATTTTTTGTCCTCCTCATATTAATAAATTTATTTATGCCCACCATTTATGGTTACGACCGTTCCATTAACAATACTCATATCATCAGATAACATATTTAATACAACATCAACAATTTCTTTCGGTTCAATTTTCCTGCCTAGAGCAGTATGTCGAATTGGCTCCTTCGGATCTTTTCCCTCAAACACAACGCTCATATCCGTATTTATTAAACCTGGCGCAATAGCATTTACAGTAACCCCATATTTGTACACTTCTGCGCCAAACGATTTCGTAAATGCCTCCAAGGCAGCTTTAGAGGCTCCATAAACCGAGTTACCTTCATATACTTCTTCAGCGGCTGTTGACGCCACATTTATAATGCGACCTTTTTTTTGTCTTATCATATTCCTTAATACGCTCCGCGACCATATCATAGGCGCAAATACATTTACCTGATATACTTGATGAACAAATTCCATTTTTGTCATCTGAAACAATCCCATATGCGCAATTCCTGCATTATTTATCAATATATCAATTGTTTTTTTCTCTTTATTAATCAATTCATACGCTGTCTTAATGCTTCTCTCCTGCGTCAAATCAGCGTATATTGGTTCTACAAAAACGTTGTTTTCTTTTTCTAATTTTTTTGCGAATGCAAGGAATTCCTCCGATTCCGTTCTCATTACCCCCCAAACGTTACACCCCGCTTGGGCTAAACCTTCAACAAACGCCTTTCCTAATCCTCGGTTCGCGCCTGTAACAATTGCATTTTTATCCTCTAACCTAATCATACATATTCTCCTGTATAAACAAATCGCGACATTGTTTCAATCATCTTATAACCATCCCAGATGAATTCAAGTCCCATAGTTTGTCCCAATTCAACAATTCTATCAACTCCGCGAACACCATTTCTATATACAACATCCTTCACCTGTTGCTTTGAAACTCCGAGAACCGATATTGTCTGACATTGCTTTGTTAACACTGGAACAATTTCATCAAGATTCTGAGCTACATATTCAAAGAAATACCCACCACCATTTTTATAATCCATAAGTTTTGGGTATAATTTATCAACTTCAACTCTTACAACATAATTATCGTCGGACACTAACTTAGCCCCTTCATGTCCCATTCCCAACATACACATAGATGTGTATTTATCTACCGCTTGAATTGGTTTCATTTCATATTTTGATTTAACCATTTCGCAGAGAGTAGTCCAGAATTTTTCTCTGGCTTCATTCACGTTATTACCTGTCCAAACTACAAGTCGAGGCGAACTACATGCATTTTGATCAGTATAATACGTGTCTGTATAGAAACCTTTCGCAATCTCATCTGCATCTTTTTCCAAATATTCATCCGAATTAATCACTGCAATCGAATGTCGATCTGCAAAGGTCATTTCAATTGCTCTCGGTGGCAGGGAAGCTTTTCTTATTGTCTCAATTGTTTGATTTCCTCCCCAGATTATTCGTACATCACAGATTCTTGACAGTTCTTGCGTAATTCTTTCGCTATGTTCATACCTGCATAGGCAGAAATACTTTTTCATATTGCCATATTCACCGTTAATAAGCGCATTCATAGCATCGCAAATGATATCTACCTGTTCAAACGGCTTATTTGATACACGAATAATAGTAATATTTCCTGCAAGTATTGAAGATGTCATCGATACAGCAAAATTCACTGGAACATTGGATGGAGCAACATGAAATGCCACACCTCGCCCAATTCTAGCATTTCTATCAACATGCTTGCTTTTTGCTTCTTCCAAAGATGCCTTGCGAATCCAATACGCATAAGACATAACATCCACATTATTCCTAGAACGCTTATCTTTCAATATCTCTTTTGATAATGCCGATAAGAATTCAACAGCTTCATTTGAAAATGTAGGCAATGCCGGGGTATGCACAGCATTTTCCAATACGCTATAATCACCTACTAAATAATCTAAATCATTTGAATTTATCTGCATAGGTATCACTACACCCCCTTAGCTCTGCATTTTTCATTCTGCCAAATATTTGAATATATTTTCCTTTTCTTCCACAAGGACAATCATCTTCACCTACAACCATTCCCTCGTCCTCTGTAAGCAATGAGTGCCCCGGATATGAATGAGGCAACACCGAAACTACTTGTATAATACCTTTTTGCCCTATCGGGCAAACCGAGAAATCCTTATAATCTCTAATAATCACATCTGAATAAATACTTGCATGCAAATGTCCATATTCACACTCTGCATATATGCAGCCTGTCTGCTCAACCATTCCATAATGATCCAAAAAATGCTTTATGCCACAGACAGCATTCATTTCCTTCTTAAACTCTTCTCTAGAAATAGCCTCTGATTCAAGTTTTTTCCATCCTCCACCTGTCATAAGCCAAGCTTCAGACATATTATATTTTTTTTCACACTCCTTCAACGCCCCATAAAAATGCTTCCACACCATAAACGTGAAACCAAAAATAATGAATGGCTGATTCGGATATTTTTCAAAAAATGCATCCAAAACTCCAGTATTCAACGACATGTCGTCATTAAGAACATATACCATTTCTCTGGCTGCCACCTGCAATCCAAGTATAGCAGCGCCCCTTGCTGAAAACATCTTCCTGTCTTTCAAAACCGCAGGAGTATCGACGATAAGCATAGGTAATCTTTTCTTGCCCCAATAATCGCTCAATATCTTAATCATTACTTTCTGTTGAATCATGGCAGTTTCTTTATCCACGATTATTTTGGACACCCGCTGCCCTGTTGTTCCTGACGATGTCATAACTTTAAACACTTCGTCCTTTGGAATACTTGACAATTCATATTCCTTGAACATTCTCACTGGATAAAACGGAATATCCGCTATGGTACTCACATTTTCTTCCTGGTAACCAACCGTATCCAAAAAGCGCTTATATTCCTGACATTTTTCCCCATGTTCTCTCGTTAGCCGAACTAATTCACTTGTTAGCATTTCATTCTTTTCTGTTTTGTCAAGATCATATGGTTCCAATTTATAAAAATCTTCTATCATTCGCCTGTTACCCCTATTGTTTCTATCACCTTGTTACAAATATCATCCGCTAATAAGCCAACTTGTTTGAGCATATACTGCCTGCTCCCCATTAAGCAGTTCTGATCTGGTATTCCAATCATTAACTGACGAACCGCTTTTTTGCTATTCCCAGATAATACTTCTGCGACTGCAGATCCTAAACCACCTAATATATTATGTTCTTCAATCGTAACAACCAAATCATGTGTCTCAGCCAACGAATTAATACACTTAGAATCTATCGGCTTAATTGTATGCATATTTATTATTGTTGGAGAAATACCTGTTTTCTCCTCAAGTTGCTTTGCCGCCTTCATTGCCTCGGCAACCATGGTTACTCCCGTTGCAATTAAAGCGACTTTTTTTCCTTCCTGCAAACATATAGCTTTTCCAATCTCAAATGAATAATCCTCTGTGTAAACTTGAGGAATTGCTGTCGTTCCGCATAACCGCATATATGCGGGCCCCTTTATTTTTGATATTGCCTGCATCATCTTCACAGCTTCTGTACAATCCGCTGGCGATACAACTGTCATATTCGGAATACTTCTCATAAATGCAATATCATTAATTGCAAGCAGTGCCGTTCCGGACCATCCAGACGTTAGTCCCGCCGAAGATCCGATAGCCTTAATGTCCAGATTCATATTTCCCATCAGGTGTCTTACCTGATCTGCACAACGAAACGTAACAAATGGGGCATAGGTTGTAACATAAGTCTGAACACCTTCCATCGCCATTCCTGCAGCTATACCTATCATATTTTGTTCTGCAATTCCAACATTATAGAACGACTCCGGGTATTTTGCCGTGAGTCTTTCAAGCCCTGAAAATCTTGATAAATCCGCTGTTATAACCGCAACATCGTCTCTGTTACCGATAACCTGTTCAAAGCCAACACTCCACACCGAAGGGTTTATTCCCATGATAGACCAAGAACGCATATTTCTTTTATTGTACTCTATCATATTTACCCTCCTCCAAACACTTAATCATATACTCATAATCCGAATCACTCAACATTATATGATGCGATTCTGGCTTATTCTCAATACTTGGTAAACCATATCCCTTAATTGTATTTGCAATAACTGCTAATGGTCTCCCCTGGTGTTCAACTTTGAACGCATCGTACAATTTCTCTATCGAATGTCCATCAACATCAACACATTCAAAGCCAAACGCACTTATTTTATCCTTAAAAGACCCCATCGGCATGATGTCTTCTTCTCTTCCATCAAACTGCATATGATTATTATCAACGATAACAACAAGATTATCTAACCCAAACTTTGATGCAGACATAATCCCTTCCCATATCGCACCTTCGTTACATTCTCCATCTCCTAACAGGACATAGGTCTTATAATCCATCGATCTTTTCTTTCCAAGCATAGCCATTCCTATTCCAACCGAAAGTCCCATCCCAAGACTTCCTCCAGAGAAATCAAGCCCAAGTTGTGGTTTCCAAGGATATCCAGCCAATTCTCCACCATCTTGATGAAAGCTAAGTAACTGCTCTTCTGTAATAAATCCAGCATATCGTAATGCGGAATAACTTGCCAAATAACAATGTCTTTTGCTAGTAATAAAGCGATCCCGATATTCCCACAGCGGATTATCAGCATCATACTTCATTATTCCACCATACAACGTTGCAATAATATCCATAGAAGAGAAGCTTCCGCCTAAATGGGCACCTCCCTTTCCTGTTGTTTTTGCCATTTCCAGCGCAGCCCTTCGCATATATTTTGAAAATTCATAACAGCGATCTATCGTCTTTTCGCCATTCATTACACTCTTCCTCCATCTAAAACCATGATATGTCCAGTCATATATGTCGCAGCATCCGACGCAATATACAAGGCAGCATCCGCTATTTCGTCTGGTTGCCCCATCCGGTGAATGCTCATTCGGTTCAACACCTTTTCTAATTCCTCGTCGGACTTAAAATTTCCCATATCTGTGTCCACTAGACCAGGTGCTATTCCATTTACACGAATATTATATCGTCCCAGTTCTTTCGAAACAGATTTTGTTATCCATATCAAAGCAGCCTTACTTGACCCATATGCCAAGTACCCTGGGCTTGTCTCTATCCCCCCGACAGAGCACATATTAATTATACACCCCGACTTCTGCTTCATCATCTGTCTTGCAACCAATTGCATAATGTGAACCTGTGCAAAGACGTTTATCTCAAACACTTCTCGCATTTTAGCTATTGAAGTCATAGTAAATAATCCACCATACGGAACCCCCGCATTGTTGACTAATACATCAATACTTCTTTTATCTGCAAAAATCTCTTTCATACCTGTTTTTATTTCTTTCTCATCTGACAAGTCAAAATAAACAGGTTTTATTATACTTCCTGTTCTTTCTGATATACTATATAAGAATTGCTCAAATTCATCATTTGGAATTCTTGCACAAGCATATATATCGTAATCTGCCCCAGCAAACTTTTCAACAAGCGATTTTCCAATTCCCCTATTAGATCCTGTAATTATAGCAGTTTTCTTCATGAGATCCTCCAAGATTTTTATTTTTCAGAAGCAACAATCCATGTAGTTTTTCTATATTATCAATCTTCCATTCGCTATAAAATTATAAAATAGTATATAACGAATGTCAAACTCATAATTTTACACCTCTTTGATTCTCACATGTCTTTTCTGTTGAATAATTCCATCAATCAATAAGGTAACTACCATCAAAACTATACCTATATAAGTTACTACATGTCCCCACGAAAAAATATGCGACATTTCTTCCCCGTTCATATAGTTCACTTTATCAATCGGAAAATAAAGCCACGGAAAGAAAATGATTATGAATTCAACCAAATATATATAATGAATCTTTTGTGATGGCGTGTTTAACATCAAAATAAATGGTATTGCCAAAAAACACAAGGTATAATAATAACTAAACTTTGGTAACAGTATAATTGCCAAACATAAGACTGTTATTTTCTGCCATCTTTCTCCTGCATTCATAAATATAAATAATAATATTATAAAGGTTATTATTATGGGAATATTTGACACCTTCGTCTGATAACCAATTATCAAAGAAATTATTAATCGTTCTAAATTATATATACTAAAATCATATCCGAATCCATAATCATAATAAGTTTCAAAGCTACCAAAAATCGATTTGAAAAATTCCAAACAGCTTTCCCACCCTCCAAACATCATAAACGGCAGGAAAAATACAGCTACTCCAATGAGTATAAGAAACACTGCTTCTTTATACCTTTTTTTTAATACTGTCAAGATACCAAACACCGCAGGATATAACTTTACAGCAACTGCAACCGCAAGTGCAAAATAAGCTAATATTCTACAATAAATTTTATCTGAATCATATAGCAAAACATACAAACATGTTCCGATCAATGCAATGATTATCATGTTCCCCCGTTCAAACAAAAAAACATATGGAGCGGTAAAAAGCATCGACGCGGCCGTAATTCCGCAAATAATTTGATTCTCATTTTTCACCAGCTGTTTGAAAAGAAAATACAACAAAAATATGCACACCATCATAAATAAGAAAAATGGATACATTGTTTTTTGCATGTTTCTAATTGTAAAATCATCATATACTTGTCCATCCTTTAAGGATATAAAAGAAAAAAAAGCATAATAAACCAAAAAACAAAAAGCAGGGTAATTGGCAATGTCATCTCCGCTATATATTCCCGTTTGTATCCTGTGCAATTCCCCAAACCAATCCATAAAATACCAATGTTCCCAGCGAAAAATCACGGTTTTCGTGCTTTCCCAATCCGTCAAAGACGCAGATACCCAAAATACTATCGTACCTAACACCATTATAACAACAAACAATAATAACCTTTTATCAATCACTTTTAGTTTTTTACTCATCTTTCTCCTCCATTACATACCTTGGCAATTGTTTTATAAATCTAAACTGATTCCATACATATTCGCCAACTATTCCAATACACGCTGCAATCACACATGTCCCCATTACCTGCAAAGAGATCACATACGAAAAAACAGATATGTTCATTACTCCACACAGTTTTAAAATAATCGTCACAAATATATACACAAACGATATTACAGTTCCAATTCCTCCTCCTACAGCAATTGAATGTATTGGAAATGCCGACTCATACAATAGCGTATTTGCTGCCAGACCTACCTTCTTTATAATTTTATAGCCACTCTTTCCTGCATTTCGCTCTTTTCTAACATAATGCAATATTTTTTTCTTATAACCTAACCATAATAATTTCAATTGTCCCATTGAATCCACTTGATCAATTGGCAGATATTTTTGAATCACTTCTCTATCCATAATTGCGAAATCAAAACCGCCAATAGGATATTCTGAATTTATTTTATGCAACATTTTATGAAATAGTTTGGAAAATCCGACAACCATCCCCTTATCTTCTCGTGCATCCCGGGTAGCTAATACAAGTTTATATCCTTTTTCCCATTCCTTTAACATATCCACAAATAATTCAAACGGATCCTGTCCATCAGCAGATATTATCCCCACTACATCCCCTCGTGCCATTTCATAACAAGCATGCGTGCATGCCCCTTGCCCAAAATTTCTCGTAAGTGTTGCTATTTTTACTAAATGAGGATGTTTGCTTTTTATTTGCTTCATAACTTCGTAAGAATCATCTGTTGATCCGTCATTCACCATAATTATTTCTATTTCATACTTGTCAAATAAATGTAATCTGTCAAGAATGTATTGAAATGTTAATGGCAAATTATTTGCATTATTATATACAGGTATACATACGGAAAATAATTTTTTTTCTGAGCTCATTAATTCATTACTTGTATGATAATTTGAAAGTTAATTATCACACGTTTCCTTTCTTTTAATATCGTGGTTCAATACAATCCAGATACTATGGACTTTTGATTTTTTCTGTAGCTTGAATCATTTGACAGGATCAGCACCAGCGTTCCCCGTCAACAACACACTACAATGATATTCTTAGATTCATCAGTTTCTATGATCTGGATATGCTACAGACACTTTGCCAACGAGCAGACCGAGGAATTAAGATTTCTCTCACAGAAATCTGTCAGTGCAAACGACAGCGCCATATCTATAGGTCATTCAACAAATCGAGTTATCAGATATCCAATTAGATAAGATTGACGCTGAGATGACGGGGATGTCCAAACGTGGCTCTCGCGTTTTACGATATGCTCTTGGAAATGCAACTTGGAACGTTGTTAGGAGCAACGCAACTTTCAATGCTTATTATGATGCCACGAGGGCAGAAGACCGCCCCCACTACAATGTACTTGTGCACTATGCCTGCAAACCTGTCAAAGTCATCTGGAAGATGCTCACTGGCAAAGTAGTATTTAACCTCGAACGAGAAGTCTGTATACCAGTATCAATAGATTTTGAGAAGGCGCCCTATGAGAGTTTTACCTCTTTTTACCGCCGATATGAAAAAGAGATTTTTTGCTATTTGATGGTTGACTTTTCATAGCTAGTCTCCTTTATCACCTTAAAAGACACGATGTTTTTCATTTTTGGCAATTGCTCTCGCAGGGTTTCCCATCACTTTCATCTCGGTTTCAACAGATTTTAAAACAACTGCCCCCATCGAAATTATTGCATATTTTTCTATTGTTATTCGTTCTCGAATTGATGCACCCGCACCTATATATACGCAATCTCCCACTCTTGTATTTCCAGTCACTATAACCTGACTTGCAATTTGGCAATGTTTTCCAATTTTCACATCATGTCCTATGATTGTATATCCATTAATAAATGTATTTTCTTCTATTTTGGCCATAGGCGACACATAACAATCATCTAAAATAACTACACCTTCCGATATCTCAGCATACCGACTCACCTTTGAGGACGGATGAATATATGTTTCTAATCGAAACCCTCGCTCTTTAACTTTGTTATATAATAACTCCCTGTATGCAGGCTCACCGGTTGCAATTATTATTTTTGTTTTTTCAGGAGTATATCTTTCACAAAACACAGTAAATGGAACTATTTTCACATTCATAAAGATGCCTTCATCTTTAGTATCATCAATAAAAACAATCTCATCCCATTTGTTCTCTTGCTCGGTTGTATAGATTAATCCTAATATATCTCGACCTGCGCCTCCGCTACCATAAATTCCTAATACCATTTCATCCTCCTTCGTTCCTATTTATTTAGCTATATATTTAAAAAACACACTACCTTTTATATCTACCGTCTCATATTCATTACTCATAACTTCTTCATATGTCGCAGCTCTTTGCGAAATAGATACATTTTTTTCAACATACGCCTTTTTATTCATCGAAACAGTTTTTATAACTTCATGCATAGGTGTTATTGAACCTATGCATAATAACATGCCTATTACAATTAATTTTTTCTTTTCTTTGCATTTTAAAATAGTCTCTATCAACAGCAAATATAAAATCACCAATGCAGGAATACTAGCGCGCATGCAAAAATTTTTTTCTCCATAAACATTTAATAATGGACACATCAAAAGCCAAGCAAGCGAACTATAGTACAAAATATTGTTTTTTTGTGCATCATAAATAATCCAAAAATAACACCCAACCTCTATAAGTATAAAAACAATATATATTAACCATCCTCCATTTGATAACCTTGTAATTCCAAGTTTCATTGAATCCCCAGCTCTACTCAAATACAAAAAAGACACAATAAATATTATTCCCGCCCCTAATGTATTCTCTACTGTCAGAATGTTTTGTACGAATTCTTTTAACCCATAATTATTTTTTTTACTATTTTGCATAATAACAAAAGGAGCAATTGCCAACATCCCGATAAAGGGATACGTTGAATATAGCACTAAACAAGACCAAACTAATAATATCTTTTTATTATTTTCCATACATAAAATCATCGCCACCGCAAGCCAAGCAGGGATTGCTTGATTGAACACCCAAAAAAGCTGAGTTGTATGACTCGAAAACTGATACTGGCCAGCCCACCATTCCAAATGTTCCGGCGAAAATAAAAGATTTTGATTATTTCCTACAAGAAATTCGCCTATTATATCCAATCCACTAAATAGAATAAAAACAAGCAACGGCCAAACAGCTACTTTCTTTATAATTTTGCATATATAAAAATAAAATAAACAGACACCAATAATTGCCCAGATAATCTGAAATTTATACCCTATATTTATTCCGAAAACTTTTCCTACGCATGCCGCAGGCAGCAAAAACGCTATATAATATGACACCCCTCTACCCGATTCATAGTCTATAACTGGCCATTGCTGATTCACAAGTGTTTCAAACAACCCATTTCTCCATATGTGATCGTCCGTTTGATATGATACTTTTCCTATTCCTGACATTGCGACCCATAAAATAATAATCGCCGCTATCATAAAAACTGTTTTTTTATCACATTCCAACATTTTATCACACATGTTTATAGTTGACTCTCTTTTTGAGAAAATCACCCTTAAAAGAATAACAAACAGTATTCCTACAAGAGGTATTGCAAACTTTGTTTTAACCCAGCCACAAAAGAAAATAAGGTAAGGTAATATCATATATACATATGATATTTTATCCATTAAATTATATATTTTATTGCCATTTAGATTTTTCAAAATTTTTCTCATAATCTCTCACATTATAAATCTAATATACTTATCAGATTCCTTAACTGTATGTTTAAGCAATTATTAATTTGAACCAAGCAATTTAAGCTACTATAACTCATCCAAAAATACCCATCAGGCAAATCCTGCATATCATGATAATTTACTTCAATTATGACATTTCTATTTTGTTCATGGTAAAATCTTCCTCCCTCTTCGGAGAAATAGCCATCAAAAATAACTCCCTTTTTTTCTCTCATTGCTTTGAAAAAATAACTCATCACAGCATCTTCTTCCCGAGACACCGATTCTCGAAATACCGTTGGACCAATTTCTACCGTATCAAAAGCACCGACTTCTTGTCTAACAGAAACCAAGAACTTACAAATTCCATCATGTCTACAAACCATAAGTCCAAATAAACCTTCTCCACAAGCACACAACAATGGTTGCTTCCATGTACGTACCTCTCGTCCGGATATCTCAATATCATATATCTTCACATTAAAATTTGATTGTTCATCACAGAAAATGCCATCTTTTACCGTTTTCCAATGCTTTAATTGATATAATGGAATCATTTGTGATTCTATATCCAAAAACATTTTTTTTGAGTTCATGCAGTTATATACATCTTCTATCCCATCCTGAATATTCGTCCTAAAAATGGAATTAAACATTTCTTCATCTTGAATTTCATTATGTATTTGGCATAGTTCTTCGCTTGTATACATATATGTTGAAATAGGTATACACGACAAAACTGTTCGCGTATCCATGTTAACCAAATTATCTACCTTCATTAATTCCTTAATTTGTCCAAGCGTCATCCACTTAAAATTAGGGAGAACCTCTATTTCTTCATCCACGCGTATCATTATATTTCTATTTCTTTTTTTATAAAAACGCGTTCCTTGTTCCGATTGAATCTGATCAAATATTATTGTATAGTTTTTTGCATTTGAAAAATAATCAAAATAATCGGGTAATTTCCCTCCATGAGCCCGTAAGAAATTACTTTTTGTAGCCTGTATCGTTGGGGAGATTTGCACACAATTAATGTTCCCTGGCTCAATTTTTGCCTGCATCAAAAAATACATTATACCATCATATTCCTTGCATACAATTCCAAGAAATCCTATTTCTGGTTGAAATATAATAGGTTGTTCATGTATGATTTCATTTTGGCTAGAATACCTCAAGCCGTAAATCGAGAAGAAATCCCCCCCCCTATTTTGTATACATCCTTTTTCAGCATCATAATACCAATATTCATTATCTTGTAAACAAGATTGTTTTATATTCACAGTTGTTTTTTTATTTAGTGAATCCACCCAATCCAATATGTCCTTGGTCGAACCAAAAGTTCCAGTTTTAACCATCCAAGATTTTAATATCTTTAGAATATCTTTTTTCATCTTATTATTCTCTTTCCATATATGGTAATGTCAAAAGACACTCCAGTTTTTCTTTATAAATCATCTACTTTAAGGGATTTTATAAACAACCCTAAAAAGAAGTATAATGAATTCACCGCAAACCATTATCATTATACAAGAATTATTGCCATGAATATTATACTTTATTTACTTCACATCATTCAATACCAATATATAATTATTGTTCAACTTTTTAACTTTATCTGTAGATATATTCCTCTCAAGCAGTAGACTTTTTAATGATTCATTCCATTACCTCATGTGGAACGATGGAAAAACAGACATAAATCTTATGCAAAGTATGCCAGTCTCGTTTCAATCCTAATGATAAAGGCAGATTTTCAAAAACGCATGTCTTGAAACGCCCTCGCTGCAACCACATTCTCGTACATACAAACCGATGATTGCCCCCATCGCACTCACACAGTATCATACAGATAAACAAACGGATTTGATAATATCCCAACTAAAGGATGCCCCAACATGCCTGGTAAATGACAGCTGTTAAGCTTCCTCGGTCAGCAGGCAATCAAAAATATACAAAATTGCGACTCTGCTGGCTGTTCTTAGATTCTGAACCAGAGAACTTTACAAGTCGCCGCGTAACCTTGCCATAGTAAAAATATCTACAATTATCAAGGTACGAAAGTGCCGTTTTCTTTGTTACGTTTTTTCATACATCTCTTGACATTATTCCATATCTAATTAAGAATTATATCACATATGCGATCCACATCTTCCATTCCTAAATCAGAATAACATGGAAGTGTTAACACTCTATCCGAAACGTATTTTGCAATCGGAGTATCTGCGTTTATCCCCATTTGTTTGCAACATTCAAATTCACTAGTTAATGGATAAAAATATTTTCTAGCATATATTTCATTTTTCGATAATTTATCCATTATCTCATCTCTATTCAAATTTTTTTCAAAAACAACAGGGAAATACGCATAGTTAAATTCGACGTTTTGCTGTATAGGGCACAATCTTATTCCCTGCACCCCCTCCAGCCGTTCTCTATATCTTTCAGTTATTTTCTTTCGGTTTTCAATGTATTCTTTAATATGTCTTAGATTACACAATCCCATCGCCGCATGCATTTCCGTCATTTTTGCATTAGTTCCAATATATGGCGTCTTCTCCGTTCCCACTACCTGTCCAAATTGTCGTAATCCATTTATATATTGCACTTTACTATCATCTGCAAATGTAAGGCATCCGCCTTCAACAGTATTAAATACTTTTGTGGCATGGAAACTAAACATAGACATATCTCCAAATCGAGCAACATTCTCACCTTTATATGTCTCTCCAAAAGCATGTGCTGCATCATATATCACTTTTAACCCATATTTATCTGCAATTTCCTGTATTTTTTCAACGGCACATATATTTCCATATACATGAACCGGTAAAATTGCAGTAGTCTGAGGGGTTATCAATTTCTCTATTTTTTCTTCATCAATTGTAAAATCATCCGGTTTAATATCACAAAAAACAGGAGTCCCACCTCTTCGTAAAATTGCCTGTGTTGTTGATGCAAACGTAAAAGGTGTTGTTATAACTTCTCCAGAAATTCCCAATGCCTCTAAACCGATTTCTAAGGCTAAATGACCATTTGCAAACAATGCCACATTTCGTACATCAAGGAAGGATTCCAATTGTTGCTGTAACAACTTATGCTTGGGACCTGAATGTGTCAATATTCTAGTATCCCATAAAGTCTTTATTTCATTTACATATTCTTCAAATGGCGGAAGCGAAGGTTGTACAACATATATTTTCTTTGAATGCATATATCATTTTCTCCTTTTGTCTCTTTGGATTTTATAATTACTAGTTATTTTTTAATTTAATATAAAAATCATCTACTAACATTGCTTGTATTTTTATATCTTCATACGTTCGTTCCCTGATTTCCTTATTTGCTACACATTTTGCAAAATATGACAACGATTTTGCAAATGTATCATCTTCAGAAAGCTTGATGTTTTTCTCACCTTCTGCTGTTTTTATTAAACACATTGGTTCATAGCCAACCGGAGCTGTAAGCACTCTTCCTGTAAACAAAGATCCTTCACTTCCCCATACATCAAGATTACATCTATAACTATTATCCATGCCAAAGCTAACTTGCGCAACTTCCCCTTTTTCGTTTTCTAATGTAGCTGAACCATATAAGTCCACATCAATTTTTTCGTTATATCCTAAGCTTGAACATCTAATACGCACATCTCCTCCAAGTAATTGCGACGCATATTTTATAGTATACCCACCACAATCAAGCAATGCTCCTCCGCCTAATTCTTTTACATATCTAAAATCTCCCGCTTTTCTCATGGGAAATCCGAAGTCAATTCTATATAACCTTACTATGCCTAATTCCCCAGAATCTATTATTTTCTTTATTTCATGTAATTGCTTATGAAATGAAAACATATAATTTTCATGCAAAGCGAGATTATTTTTACCTGCTAGTCGTATAAGTTCCTCTGTATTACTTAAATTTGTAGTAGCAGGCTTTTCAACCAGCACATGTTTACCATTTTTTAGTGCTTCACTTGCCCATTTAAAATGTAGTGCCGGCGGCAATGGAATATATATTGCGTCAATAGACGAATCTTTTATCATCTCTGAATAAGATTGGAATACTTTTCCCCCATAATTATCCGTAAACATTTTTGCCTTTTCTTGCTCTTTTAATATAACTTTTTTTTGTTTTTCATCGTTTTTATTCTCTTTTCCAAACCACTCATTTACACTGGCCGTTGCAACTCCTACATACTGAAATTGCTCGCATTTTCTTAAAGCAGGCAAAAATCTTCTAAAAGCAATCTCTGAAGGACACAATATTCCAATTCGAATCATTCATTTTCTCCTTTTTTTATTAAATCATTTATAATATCACATATTCTTACAGTATCATCCGTATAGTCTTTATATTCCTCCGGTTCCAGCTCATCGATTTTTTTAATAATTATATCTATGTTCTGCAAATCATCTCCTTGTAATGGTACACATTGCCTCTTCTCCCCCAATATTGCTTTTGTATTGTTATCCTCAGCATTTTCTCCTCTAAACACCAATGCGCATTTTTTCTTTAGAAGCAATATTTCAGCCACAGTAGACCACCCACCCTTTGCAATTACGTAATCTGACGCCGCAATGTAATCTGGTGTGTTTATCATCTCTGATGGTAACTCAAAAACATTTTCGCCATATAGATTAAGTCCTCTCGTAATTATAAAACAATACGGCAAATCCGATACATCAATTTTTTTTTCAAATTCAGCAGAAGCTCCCAAACTAATAAATACTATTTTTTTGTTAAACGTATCCTTTATCTTTCTTACATTGTTATAATTTACAGCCCTTGAAACCAACGACACACATTCATAATCATCACAATATTTCTCCAACTCGCAATCATGTATTTCATACCATATCGCTTTATCCGCCTGAATATAATTCCTAAAATAAGGCATCCAAATATCTTTTTCATAAAAAGATTCGTACATTTGTGCCCATGTGAAATTACCTATAATTAATGTCTTTATTCCCAATTCTTTAGCAATAGGAATTGGCCAACATGTAACATCACAAATAACAATATCTGGCTCAACTTCGTTTAAGAACTTACGCTCTTCTTCTCTGAATATATCCCAATCAAGAATATCTTTTAAAATTAATTTTCTCATTTTCAGCAAATCAGGTACAACTGTTCCTTCCTTCAACACTAGACCCGTTTCTGAATATCCATCACAATATATTATCCTGTCCTTTTTTCCAAAATTTCTTTTTAAAAATTCTATTCGTTGAATATCAGACTTGACATAAACCAAATTATCACTGTTTCTTTTTAACAATTCTAATATTATAGGTACATTCCTTGATGCATGTCCATAGCCATGATTTGTAATATAAAATACGTATTTCATCTCTCCTCCAAATAGTACTTCATGATATACTGTAATGCTTTTATACCTTTCATCACAATTTTACCGATCTTTTCACAACACATAAATTATTCGATCTTCTTAGCATATTTTTTTTATTATACTGCAACATAATTCATATTGCAAATATAATCACCCACCCTTTTGTATATATGTCATTTTTGGCAGTTTTGGCTATGATAATATTCTATTGTATCCCCTCTTCACAGTTCCTTTTTTCCGATATGCCTGGGTGTACATATAGATTTAATGTAATATTTATGGATGAATGTCCAAGTAATTCGCTTATGGTTTTATAATCCGCCTCATTTTCTATGCACCGTGTTGCAAAGGTGTGTCTCAAGCAATGAAAGTTAATCGGTTGTATGCCCCGACACATTCAAAGATTAGATATTTTCCACAGTTAAGTATACACGTCTATGTGACTATAAACTTCCAAAAGCAACTCCTCTGGATTGCAAACATATACAAAATGCGGTATAATCATCAAAAAGCATTTTAATACATGATTAGGAGACCTGCCATGAATACAAAATCAACCAAAAACGCAGTAAATATATTCTATGGACTCGGTGCCTTCATACTCACATGTATCTTCTTTTTACTTGCCTTAAAGATATCTCATATCTACCCATTCGGTGATAACACATTAATATATCATGATATGCAATACCAATATCTGGATTTTCTTACATATTTCCGGAATTTATTACACGGATCAGGGAATATTGCATATTCACTTTCAATTGGGATGGGCGAAGGAACTGCTGCTTTCTTCGCTTATTATCTGGCCTCTCCATTTAACTTTATACTTGCGTTCTTCTCCGAGGACAAAATTGTCCTGGGAATCACTCTCATAATTATGTTGAAACTGGCATCATCGGCAACCACAATGTTTATATACTTGAGCAAACGTTTTTCATTATCAAATCTTTCAGCATTATTACTCGCCCTTTCTTATTCTATGATGGGATATAATGTCCTAAATTGTAGTAATATCATGTGGTTGGACGGCATTATTATCCTGCCGCTTATAGCTCTAGGAATTCACAATCTGATATGCAAAACTAAAAAGATCATGTACTTCTTTGCCTTATGGTATGGAATTATAACGAATTGGTATATCGGTTATATGTTGTGTATATTTGCGGTCGTATATTTCATTGCTGAAAACGTACTTTTTTACATGGATAGAAAATGGAATAAGAAAGAATTTTTCAAGTCCTGTATCGATTTCATCTTAGTTAGTATTCTTTCTGGATTTGCAACTATGATTTTGCTACTCCCACAGACACTACAGATGTTATCTCAAGGAGAGTCTGATTTTCTTCAGGGGATAAATGCAAATTTCAACTGTTCTTTCCTAGGAGGCTTTAAGGATTTGTTCCTAAATGGTGAGAAACTGACCAAACAGCAGACAAACCCTCCTATCTATGTAGGAAGCTTCCCAATTATTTGTATTTCCAGTTTATTTGTAAACAAAAAAGGACAACTATCCAAAAAGTATTTTGCTGCTATTTTATTGTGTTTAGGAATGGCGACCTATGTATTTAATCCACTCAACTATATTTTCTCCATGTTGAAGGTTCCCACTGGACATTATTACCGACACGCATTTTTATTTTCATTTTTGTTAATTATGCTTGCTAGTATGGCATTGCAAACCGGAATCAAAGCTCATGGCATTCTGGTAGCTTTTATAATAGGATTATTGTATGATTTTGTATTGAATTATTCAGATAAAACCTCTTTCTATTTTGGTTTAACATGTATGATTCTAATTGGAATACTTATGCTTTTCTACAAGCTTTTGCTTGATAAGAAGAAAAGCACACTTTGTACGACACTGTTAGCTGCATTGCTGATTCTCTTTGTAGGTTTTGAGCATGTGAGGGACTGGAATTTAGAATTAACAGATCACACTTATACCAATTCCAGAATAACCAATTACAATCAGGAAATATCATCTATTGTGAATGACATAAAAAGCGAAGATTCCTCTATATATCGAATAGATAAAACGACTGCCCGGTTTAGTAATGATAACTGTTCTGTCTCACAATCAGAATCTATGAGCTTTGACTATAGTTCTATATCGCACTACAGTTCAACACGAAATATTGCTTTATCAGAATTCCTGATGAATAGTGGATATGCATCAGTTACAAAGCTAACCCCTTACCACCCAATTCCAGTAATGGATGCTTTATTGGGAATTAAATATGTTATCGGACAAGAACTGCCATCCGATTATCACCAGTTAACTAATATAGGGTCTGAAAATGTACATGTATATCAAAATCCTTACTATTCAGGCATGGCATACATTGTTCAAAATGACCTAAATGGTTCTACATCCCTTTTGCCATATTCAGAACCATTTGAACTGCAATCTGCTTTCATATCTGCCATAAGTGGTTTACAAGACAGCTACTATTTCTACAATGACATACCCACGATTGCCACAGACCATTCCAGCTATTGCGAGTGGGAAATTCACGTAACTCATAGCGGACCATTGTATGCATATATAAAAAATGGCAGTACAAACCTAAATATCTTTGTAAATAATGATCTACATTTTGAAAACTATTGGTTTAATAACAGTATACGATATATCGGCGAATTTAAGCAGGGTGATGTAGTAAGAATAAAAGCAGCAAACGGATCAAATGCAGATCAATTTGAATTATACGCTACAACATTAAACTCCAATGCTGTTACCAAAGCATTGGATATTATTCGTGCGAACAACATATCTATTACCGACTGGAAAGACGGAGAAGTAAAAGCTCACATAACCGCAAATGAAAATAGTCAAATTATGTTCACTATTCCTTACGAAAAGGGATGGATTATTAAAGTAAATGGGACTCGCGTGAATTACTCTGATTATGCAGGTGCATTTATTACATTCAACATTTCTGCAGGCGAAAATGATATTACTATGTATTTTAGAGCCCCAGGATTAACCGCTGGTATTATAATTTCAATATTAAGCGTCTCAATATTCAACCTATGGCTCTTCCTTGAACGTAAACGCAAACCGTTGCAATAACAATAAAAATATCCGCCACCATAACGATGACGGATATTTTTATTTTCTTCGAATCTTCCCTATCATTTGTTTTTCAAGGTCTATAATCAAAACATCTTTCATGATGGTCATTGTAATTCCATACACTCCGAAGAAGCAGACTGCCGATATTACAAGCGCTGGAAATGCACTTAATCCAAGGAATTTCACCCAGCACGCAGCTCCGCTTCCTAGCACAAGCGAAGTTATGATTTTTATATACGGGATCTGCCGAAACACCTCCATCCTTAAGTCACGAATTGCCACACACTGCCAGCCAAGGACAACCATCTCTGCTATCAATGTGCCAATTGCCGCTCCTGCTGCACCATACCTTGGAATAAATATAAGATTTAAAATCAAATCCACAACAGCACCTGAAATTTCTGAATATAATACCTGTTTTTCTCTGCCCAACGGCACCATCATCTGTATTCCTGTTACATTGCTAATCCCGATCAAAGCTAGTGTTGGCATAATGATTTGCATCGGTATAACTGCACCTTCATACGCTTTCCCCGATAGAAAGAAGATGCCTTCCCTTGCATATATCATAAAATATACAGAAAAAGGAATGGCTATCAGGAATATAAAATGCATCGTTTTCTTCAAAATTCTAGAGAATTCATCCATCATTCCCTTGTCCACATAATAAGATGCTCGTGGAAGCAATACTGTGCTCGCAGATGTCACAACACTTACCATAATTGACTTAATCTTTACCGCTGCTGAGTAATAGCCCACTTCCACTTTGTCTTTCATGAATCCAAGCATAACATTATCCAAATTAGTATAGATTGTAGTGGCAACCGACATGGAGAAAAACACAAGTATCATTTTAATATGTCGTCGAATATGATAGTTACCAATTGGTTTTAAGTAAATATATTTCCGAAGATTTATAAAATTTAGGATATTCGACGCAGATGTCGCAAGAATTGTCAGGAAGCCATACTGCAAACAATCTCCCGGTTCTCGCACAAGCATAAATGTACTAATCAGCGCTACAGCCTTAAAAATCAAGGAACGTACTGTGATATATGTATATTGTTCCAATGCTTTATATAGCCATTCTACACCCAAAGCATTTAACAATATTGTCGCACCTATTATCAGAAGCAATGTATGCTCTTCACGGAACTTTGGAACCACCGCCAACGATATAAAGAACACAACATATACAATTGCCGACATAAACAAATTGATAAATGATAATTCATGTACCGCACGAGTTAATTCTTCCTTATCATCTCGTACCTTCGCACATAGCCGAATACCATATGTCGGAATTCCTAGCTGTGCAAACATTGCAAAATATGTCACCACCCCCGTTGCAAAAGCAACTCTTCCAGTTCCAATCGGAAGCAGTATCCGCGATACATATGGAAAAGTAATTAACGGAAATATAAAAGATGACATAGAAAGCAACGCATTCATTACCATATTTAGTTTTACGGATTTTGTTTTTATCTCTGCCATTGTATTATCTCTGAATATCCACTACACCAAGCAAGGATACTTCGTTCTCCATACACAAATCTTTCATATCATATACACTCTGATAAAGAGATACTCCTGTTTTTTCAATCATAATTGCATTCCCCATAGCAAACAGCTCCGCCATACTGTTACTATCTGTTGCCACATCAGGTATCACGATCAATTCAACACCTTGTTTTTCAAGAATCTTAGTCAGATGCACTTGCACATCCTCGCTAATCTTAGACATATCACTTGAGATAAGTGCCACTTTTGTTATTTGCTTTTTCTTGCAAACAGCAAGGATTTTAGCTATAACAAATCCTATCTGCTTTTTCAGATCAGTCTCAGAAATATGCCCCAAAAGCTTTATTCCCATCGTAAGCGTATAATCAGTATCCGCAACAATGTACTTACTGTACATGAAACAAAACATCAATAATACCAGCGCTCCGGCAACACCTAGTATGCCACCCACAATACCATATTTCACAAGTTTTTTCTTGTCTACTTGCGGATGCAATACCGTATTCGCAGTAGTTTCAATCTTTTCTTCTTCCTCTTTTACAATCTCATTATAGTATGTTAAAGTGTTTCCTGAAAGAGCAGCTATCGCACTTTTCAGGCGATCATTCGAGTTGACACGTTCTGTATATACATATCTCTGATTGTTGTAAATTGTATCTGATCTGACAACCACAGATTCCGTATCAACCAAAACCAACTCATGTTTCGCAACATTCTTCAATACATCCACATATTCAGCCAGCGTATCATAAGCAAGCTGATCAAGTCCCGAAACCAAGTCTGCCCCATATATATACAAACAAAATCCGCCATTTGTAGAAAGCGCACTATCATATGATATATCCAACAACTCTTTTATCTGTGTCGCTGTATAGTTTCCCTTCAAAGCTTTCTTTGATGCAACAGTTTCTGCCAATCCTCCATTTCGAATATAAGAACTATATGCTGTCAATATCTGATTCTGCAGTTCTGTACGTTCTTCCACCGTCTCTGGTTCATTAGTGAGTTTTATCTGTACCTGATATGTGGTCTGATTTACATGATAAGGATCAATCTGCATATACAAGGACTCACCCATATACTGTTCCATATTCTGAACTCGATCATGAGAATATAATGCATATGAGACATCCGCCTTCTCCGATTCCGAAAACTCCTCATACATATCCTCAAGTTTCATAGGTGTCTGCGCAACCTCCTCCGCATCAACAGCTCGTTTATTCTTCAAATAGCAAAGTCCAGCAAGTCCTACTGCACCACATATACCACAAATAATTACAAATACAATATATCTGCGAATATAGTGGAATACCTGCTTAACTTTAATTACTCTGTCGTTTTGTTGATTCATTTCTTCTATCCTCCGCCTTTTTTCCGTCATATCTATTATTTACAAGTACTACCAATACAAGTACAAAACTATTAAATCCAATCTCTATCAACCGTGGTTCAATTATGGAGTATATTGCAATAAATGATAGTGCAATTAATAAATATTTATCATTTTCTCTCAACGCCTTTACCGATGCCATGGTAAAGCCAATTATAACAATTAATAAAAAAAGTATTCCATAATCCAATAAAATTCTAACATAGGAACAATCTACATAATTATACGTTCCTTCAAATGTGGTAAATGTATGTCCATATCCTCCATTTCCAATCCACTCGATTTTTTTCCCAAACAATGAAATTCCATATTCGTTTAACGCCTTGTTTGCAAGAGCAAAGCGATTGCTTATCAGAGAATTTATCTTTAATAATATTCCTGTTCCCGTATATATTTTAGATAGAAGGATACTAGTCAATGTGCATATAGGAAACATTAATACCAGAATTTTTCCATAAATTCTGCCTGAAATTGCTTTTCTATCTGCTTTTATTAACCAAAAGATTATTGGCATTAGCACCATCAAAAAAGTTCCCGCCCTAGCATCTGTCTCTTTGTATTGAATAATATTTATACCTTCCAACACACACACCTGCCAAAACTGCAATTTGTTGCCCATTACATAGCAAAATAGGCACATTGTATAAAATATGATTGAGGTTGCATGACTTGGATAAAAGAATCCAAGTGCATGACGCACTCGTTCGCCAGATGTATAATCCCAATTCTCGATAAAACCCAATTGGCTACTTGTGATTGTAATTATAATTCCAGCCAAATACCAAATCAGGCTGATTTTACATACCAACTTGAAATCAACCTCTCGCATACCAATTACAAAGAGGAACAAACACAAAATCGTGTTTCCCCCTATCTTGATACTGTTCATTACAAGTATGGCTATAATAATTAAAATAACCGTCATCTGTTTTGATGAGTAATCATCACAGAATATTTTAAATAACACAATGGCATATCCCGTATAGCGCAACAATTTTAGAATAAGATTGCAGTTTTCAGTGTCTACCATATATGGTATTGTAGTTATGCTGATTAGCATTGCAAAAACTTCAAAGAAAAGGGCTATAAGAAATGTTAAATTTTTTCTGTCAATTATCTTATTTGCCATCGCCTACCTTTTTTACTGCCTCCATTGTATAATACCCTGTCGTTAATCGTTTTGATATTAACTTTGCATGTTGTAACATATCCACATACTGGTCTTCCGTAAGGTTCGCAAAAACATCTTCCAGCTCACGCATAGAGGAAATCGTAATTCCTACCTTCTCCCTCTCAACATAATCTGCCATAGCTGCTTCTTTCCATATAATAACAGGAATTCCACTTGCCAAATACAAGGATGTTTTATGCGGATTGTTCACCTTCAGATATTCCCCATAAACACCTGCACATGTATCTGCAGATATTCCATCCCACACAAGTCCAAAGCTCCCCTGCAGTTCATATGGCAACTTTGCTGGCGGAAAGGAACCATGATAATGAATGTTTTCCTCTGCTTTTCCTGTATAATTAGGTCCATATAATTCAAACGTAACATTTTTCGGCAAACTATACACGTATGCAGATTTCTTTTTGTCTAAATTCCCGGCAATAATACAAGAATACTCAAATTTCTGATTCCTACATAGCTCTGTTTTTTTCTCATCTTTATCAATTATATAATCAAAAATCTCCAGGGTTATCATCTTTTCATTTGAGAGTTTTAGCCTATCATGCATAATTCTTTTCATTTTTGAATTATGTACAACAACAAAACTTGCGGCTTCCAATATTGACAATTCTTCTAATTTCATACGTTGTTTCTGCTTAAAAGGAATATCAAGTTCCTTCACGTGCCGCATATATTCTAGATCATGCACAAATAATACAACCTTTACATTCTTCCGTATCTGTTTCCTCACAACTGATGACATAAAAATTGTATGATTGCGCACAGGAAATTGCACATAGACTACATCTCCCGGTTTCGTACATGCCAGCTTTTTTTCCCAATATTTTTTCTTTTTTTCATGACGCACAAGTTTCTGTATAATCGTTCCATCCTCACAATTGTCTTCCCCGACAACCATTCGAATCTCCTTCATACCATGTTCGCTCCATATTGTCTCCAAATCTTCTCTCGCCTTTACTCCTGCCGTATGATTCAAATATTCATCTTCTGTCTTCTCACTAATATACCAATCCATCTATACTTCCTCTATTTCTCAAACCCCGACTTCTCTGGCAACACACTTTGAAACGCTTCAATCAGTCTGTTTTTATATAACTCATAATTACCCTCTGTACTGTCATTAATACAAATCATAGAATGTTTTTGCGTACGAATCGCCTCTAACGCCTCTTCACAGACATCTGTAAAACATTTCCCTCGTTTTGGAGACACCGGAACAAACTTTTCTTCGCAAAATTGCCAATACCGAAACAGCCACTGATTAACATCACGGTCATAATCCCGAAACTTATGCGAACTCACTTCCGTCAATAATTCCGGTTCTTTCTCCCATACTGTCTCAAAAACTGACTTCAAAAATGGTTGCGGAAGATGATCATTATAAAAGCCAGGCAGATGGTGCCATGGAGTCAAAAATAAGGTACGAAGTAAATTTTTACCATATTTCAAAGAATACCATTTTCTTTTATTTCTCATCACCTCAGCTTTTTGAAAATAAGTGTTAATCACGCCCATATTGTTTGCACATATTTTTCCGACACAATCCTTTTTCTCCATAATTATTGGCGACAAAACCGGACTGTCACATGGTACACCATTCTTAAAAAACAATGATTTTTCTACAGGTTTTGTTAGAAAACAATCATCATTAAAATATACAAAATGCTCACTTAACGCGGATATCCTATGCATATTCAATTCAATAGGATGGGAGCTAAAAGTTGGTAAGTTTTTCGATGGAATAAAATCTGAATGATTTACTAATTGTAATTTTGAACATTGAAGATCTATCCATTCAGGCGTCTGATTATCTGTAATTAAATATACTTTATTTACCCATGGTGCATATTTCTCTACGCCTCGAAACCAATATTTCAAGGTCCCCCAATCACGATATCGATTTATATTCTCGTCTCCTGAAAGTTTTCCACTATATTTTAATTTTTTCTCATACCATGTCACGTCTGCCCCATCAACCCACGGAATAACAAAATCAACTTTACAATTGTCGTTTCGCATAATCATATTATCTCTCTTTCATTTCAAAATTTTCCATGCCATTTTATAAATTGGATATCCCATACTCAGCAGCCGAACCGCAATCTTATCCCTTTTAGGACTTCTTTTATCATTTAAAATTGCTTTTTTATATTGTTTTATAAACCGAATAATCGCCTTGCGTTCCTCATGATATCCATTCACATCCAGCATCTGATTTAAGGTGCTAAAACGAGCATATACTTGTCTTCTTACAACAGCGTTCCTTAAGTTAGGATATCTTCTTATTACCTTATCAGCCATCTGATCCGTCATTTCTAACATATCTAATTTATGTGGATTAAAATCTCCACTTACGATTGAATTTTTTCTAATCATATAAAAATACTGACTCTTATATCCACACGCGATTCTTCCCGACTCTATGAAAAATCGGTAGGTTGTTCCAATATCCTCAAACAATTTTCCTTTTGGGTACAAAATATTCTTTGCCATCCGTGTTTCGTACAATTTTGCCCACGCCGAAGTATCTATTACGTCATGGTATAACATACGTTCTAGACATTTTTCCGCATCTAGGCACTCATCCGATTCATCACCATACACAAGTTTTTTCCCATTTTCAAAACAAACGGTATGTGTGCATAAGGCCATTTTTGTATTGTATTTTTTTATTAACTCATACAGGTATTCAACATACGTACTTGTCACATTATCATCCGGGTCAACGAATGTTATATACTCTCCTGTTGCATGTAAGGTTCCCACATTTCGTGCATCTGATAACCCACCATTTTCTTTATGGATTACAACTATTCTTTTATCTTTTTCCTTCCATTCGTCACAAATAATCGGACAGTTATCCGGAGATCCATCATCCACTAGTATAATTTCCAAATTTTCATATGTCTGATTACATACAGCCTGCACACTTCGATTTAAATATTTTTCTACTTTATATACAGGTAATACCACACTTATTTTGGGATTCATAAAAATATTCTTCCTTTTCTCACTATTTCAATACTATCCAATTAGGGGACGTATCATATATGTCTACCTGCGCATTAAATCTCTGCGGCATATAATTATACAAATCCCATGCACCAGAACCATATATTCCAGGTTTCAGATAATCAGAGCCACAATCCATGAATACATACCGAGGGGAAACTCTATCGTAAAATTCCATGCTCATTGTCCACATTCCGTTATCATTTATCTGCACATAATCAGATTTTAATTCATCCCCATGCCGTTCTATCAAAGAACTCTCCATATTCGCTGTTAACTTCGATAGATATAACAATTGCTCCTCTGATCCCTGAATGGTAAAACATAAAGATCCGTTTGAATACTCAAAACTTCCAATCTCATCCGTCTCCTCATCCCACGCATGAAGAGCCTTAAAGTTCAATCCTAATACTTCAAATGTATCATTTTCTTTGACATAGGTAACATTCTTTTCTTCTTTAAGCAGTTCTGTCATAGTCTTCCAAAGATCCGTAGTATAAGTATTATTTTTTATAGCTGCCTCATGTCGAGCATCACTTATATAAACAGTATATATACTATCTATCTGTATTCCCTGCTTGTCCTTGATAATTTCACAAAACGCATGGGCACAATTATCGATTGGGCTTGTTACTATCCACGCTATTACATGATTATTATGTGCACGAATTAATGCACGCAATTTATCCTCATACCAGCTATAGCCCCCATCTATTATAATTAGATTGTTGTCTTTATCCTCAATCGTATAGCAGGTATTTCTCCCTATCGACCCATACTGTGTCACAATATACCCACCAAGATTGCGCCGTTCCACATCAGCACAGTAATACAGGTTGTATCCTGCCTTGTTTGAATACAATATATATCCATAAGAATTCAAAATATCATCCGGAACCTCTTTCCAATCCTCTAAGACTATAAAATTGTAATTCTTCGCCATCGCTTGAGCGAATACATAATTATAATCCGGCGTTTCTTTACTTACTTCATTTGCGATCCGCTGACTTAAATCATCTAGTGTATTGATATAACCATCCGCATTTCTTCCATACATTTGTTCTATATTACCCGAATATTGACGAATTTCACAACTCATGTCTACAGGAACTATACAACGTGGCGTCTTGTCTACAGCAAGCATTTCATCACACACTTGTTGCACAGCCGCAGCAACCTTCTGTTCATTCGCCGCTTCTATCATCCCCGACAATTTATAGACATTTGTCCCCTTGAATATAATAACAAATATAGCAATGGTGAAAAAAGCTATTTTAACCCAACCATATTTCCTTTTCTTCACAAATAACACTGTCGCATAAGCAATTGCCATACTATTAGGTAACAGCCACATCAAGCGCCAATAGATGATTTTTGAATATACATATTTGTACAAGATTGGATTCAATACCAAAAACGCAATAAGTAAACATGGATATCCAAATTTCCGTCTGCTCTCTTTGGTTGCAAAAAAAAGATATACATATGCTATTAATGCAAATAGCAAATACCATTTATTCCCATAATATGCAGTTGCCCAATCCAGCACCGGTTGCATCCAAGCTTTCATATTTCCACCTATATTATAATCTAAAAACTACTGTCATATTTCTTATGAAACATCTTTGCTTTGAGGAAAGATACTCCTTTTTTTACCCAATTAATTTTTTCCATATAGATAAATGGTAATTCTTGAATTTCTTTCTTCTTTATTGCGCCACTCTGTATCTGATACTCCAGCCATACGTTGAAGATGATCTCACTGACACGTCCATAGAAACGGCTCTGAAATGCAGACATCTGCGTCTGTTCCGTATCCACCCTCTTCTCTAATTCAAACAAAATTTTGAACAGCCACTCACAATAATCATCAAACAGTTGGCGTTTCATGACCATCATATTGAACATATACCCTGATGTCTGATTGATTACCTTATCATATACTTTCACATATTCTGGACATTGTCGTTCTATAATTTCTCGCACATAATCAAGATGTTCCGCATAATGCGTATGTGCATAATGCGAATACAAAGTCTCAATATAATATCTGCGTTTCTTCGGTACGACGACACTGTGTTCTTCAAATATTTCATCCATTTCTGTTTTCGTCACAATGCAGGCAAACGGATCCTTGCTTTTGTTCTTTCCTCTAAAGTACCGTCGATAATGCACCAGTCCCAAATAATCGGCAGAAATATTTTTCCACGCATAATAGATGCCAGTAAGTTCGCAATAATATGGGTTTTTTACTGATATATTATCGCCTTCATTGTCTTTCTGATATCCCAAATCAAGCGGCGTTCCATCTATATTTGTCTTCCCCTCCGCGCCCACATGTAACGGTATATACATGTCATCCTCCGGCATCTGATAGGGTTTATGAGCTGCTACAACTATCTTTATGTCTTTTTTCTCCAACTTTTTATCCTCCGATTATTCACTTATATCAACGAATTACTATCGATATCCCAAAGTATACAACATTAATCAGGCACGTGCCCCATATGCATACTCCTGTACGAATACTTTTCTTTGATATTACATATGTTAACCCGAAGCATCCAACTAGTATAGTTGAAAGTATATAGCTCATACTTGTCAACAATGCAACTGCCCACACACACAACCACAGCAGATATACTGCACCTCTCTGTTCTTTCGTGTACTTTGTCTCATCTTTCCATTTCTTGTCATCTGGAAGCAAACGATACAAATATATAAACGAATAAATAACTGCCGGTATCCCAACTGCTGCCATAGTCGCTTTCCCCTGCCATATCCGAATCATAGTAAATGCCTCTGTACTATATATCGAAAAATATCCATATATATATATAACAATTACCATGATTTCAAACAAGACACGATAAATCATCTTGTCAAACAATTCCCCTGCAATCATCCAAAATACACTCATCATTACAGTTAGTAATACCGGAGGTAAAAATGTGTGCATCATACTTGCTACATGGATTCCTGTAATCTTTGATAAATATGCCACATACACTGGCCATGGAGATATCACATCTTTATACAAATCTCCAGTCCAATATGCAATTTCTTGTCCTGTGTTTACATCTGTGAGCAACATACGGTTCGTCCGCACTGTGTCAACCGCATTTACTACAAATCGAGAATCATCTGCGTTGGTAAGCTGCAGACGAAATGACTGAATAATAATACACATTCCAAGAATCGTCATTACTCCAACACCTACCCATGTGGCTTTATCCAGTTTTGGTACCGTCAGGCTTACATAGCTTTTCTTTACAACTCCATAGGCAATCGCTCCGGCAAGTAATATCGAATATAAAGCAACATCAATCCAAAAATTAGCCTTTAATAATATCAGCGGAACTGTAATAATCTGAAAAACTGCCCACATACTCAGATATCCCATAACAAAACTTCGGGGGATCGTCCCCCGCATGCTCAATCTGTTACATATTGCATTACCAACAAATACAGGCGCAATCCACAAAAACAAGATATATAAAACTATATTTCCAACGGACGCCGTCATCTCCAACCTATACCGATCCCTTTCTCTTCAACACCGTAAATACGGTCTTTATCAGTATCTTAATATCCAAACTAATACTGAAATTCATAATATATTCGTTATCCAATCGAACTACTTCCTCAAAATCCGTAATTTCACTACGACCGGACACCTGCCACATCCCTGTAAGACCTGGTTTCATAGCAAGACGGCTCTTATGATGCTGATCATACTGATTATATTCATCCACCGTTGGCGGTCTTGTTCCAACCAAACTCATATCGCCCTTGAATATGTTGATAAACTGTGGAAACTCATCAATACTTGTCTTCCGCATAAACCTGCCGATTGGTGTTACACGCGGATCATCATCCATCTTGAACATCAAACCGGACATTTTATTCTGTGCCATAAGTTCTTTCTTCCGTTCTTCTGCATCCATATACATAGATCGGAATTTATAAATCTTAAACCGTCTTCCATTCTTTCCAACACGTTCCTGTTTGAAAAAGATTGGTCCTGGTGACTGTATAAAAATAATTGGCGCAAATATCACAAACAATATCGCCGTAATTGCTATCCCTATAATAGATACTCCAATATCCATCAATCGTTTAATAACCTTTTGTTTGAATGACATGATATTAATGCTTGTTGTAATTACCGTATAATGACTAATATTCTCTACAGCCGCATTCGGAGTTCCCGGAAGAATATTATTGATACTTACGTGTACTACAACACCCATCGCGAGAAATCGTTTTGTGATTTCTGCAACGCCTTCTCCATCATACTCCAAAAATATCTCATCAATAATATTGGATTTTACATATTCATACATTCCTCCAGCATCTGCAACAACATCAATACCATCGATTTTCTGACCGGTCATATCCTTATCCAGAATAACAATTCCATGGATCAGGTAATTTCGATATCCACTTTCTGCCAACCCTTTTACCAGGCTTTGCGCATGTGCATGATTCGTAACAATAAGCATCTGTCCTTTTCCGCGCTCTTTGTCCTCATTGGAATATAATACTTTCTTTCTCACAAGACGTACAATATACATGGTAATTGTGTCAATGACCACAAACAACGCAAACAATATTCGAGAATACACCGAAGATTGTTTCGCAAAGAACAATATAAACAAAATCACTGCAAACATCTCTGCATTATGAATGACTACTTTTTTCAATTCCTGTATGGCATTCCGCATTAAAATTCCAGAATACCCTTCCGAAATAAACATGATGGATAAATGGATTAAAATAACCATAATATTCATCATTGTATATTCCCCTGGTGTGGAATTCACAAGCCTTCCAAGCCTGATATAATATGCCAACCAGTAAGACACCTCTATACAGATAAGATCCAATATGATGAAATCCAAATGTTTACTTCTGCTCGTAAATTTATTTTGCATGTTGTATCATCCCTTTTAATTTTTCCCATCCTTTGACACTGGCTGCCTTTTCCTGCACAATCGCAGCATCTGCCTGAATGGTATAATCAAACTCTATCAAATAGGTGTGTTCCTTCATGTTTTTAATATAAATCTGTGGATCGCCCTGTTCCATCACATACGCACGTTTGTCAAACCGGCATCCATTTGTCCGATACTCTAATTCATAAGATGCATTTTCTGTATATCCAACTGCCTTCTGAATATATACAACACACGGAATCTCACCCGGATCAATCCTTAAATTCCGCAAAGCATCAGGTAGCTTTCTTTGCAAATGAAACTCACCTTTTTCATCTGGATAAATACGGATGATATCACTTTCTGCTTCCGAATATCCTTTTCCCGTATCATAATACAGTTGAACCTGATTTGTTCCATTTTCATTTCCCTTAATTGCTTCTTCGAGATCCAGATTCATGACATACTGTCCCATTGTTCCATACAATGCATATAAATCGCTCCGATCTCTGTAGCAGTATTGCTGCAAAAAATGCAGTTCCATCTGCCGGTAAGCGGATACATTCTCCGGTGTAACTCCAAGCATCCGATTCATCTCTGTTTCATCAATGCTCGCACGGTTTGCATAATTCTCCAAATATACTTTACCCGCACGCCAAAGTAAAAAATCCACAGGAACCGGGAAGTCAAAGGTCCACTCATAATCAATCACTGTCCATGTATTCCCCTGCACCATGATGTTGGAAAATATTAAATCAATATCTACCCCTTTGGAAAAAGGTACAGATACCGGAAGTGTTATTTTCCCGAACGCCTTTTGATATTGTTCTATTTCGTCCTGACTTCTTTCTTCACAAACCGATTGTCCGCTCAAATATACATGTCGAATTTCGGAAGCATACTGTTTTACTAACTCCGCAAATCCATCCTTGTCATCATTTGCCAGACATGCATCTAATGCAGCCTCTAGTGTATCTCCATCTACATATTCAAATTCGATATATGCATCTGTAAGGTTTGCCCGATTTGCACACAAACGACTCCCTGCAAACTCTTTTTGCAACAATCCATATACCTCGTTCATATGTTCAATATGCGGACGTGCCAATCTTGTATCTGCATATTTACGCACAACGCGGCTTCCGTCCTCCCGACAAACAATATCGGTGCGAATCGCGTAGTCTGGATGACGTTGATTCGAATATTTTGTATAAATTAATCGCTCCATCCTACACTCCTTTGGCTACAATCAAAAATGAGTTTGAGAACTCTGGAAACATTTCTGCTCTAATCAATTCCCCATACACTTTATTTTCATCAAATAAACGCACACGATTCCGATCGAAATTCCGATGATTTACATTCAGTTCATTCTCATGTGGCAGATATTCATCCGAAAAGATCTTTTCAGGCAGCTTATAATCCGGGTATGGATAATAAAAAGTATGCTCAGAAAAACCAGCCTGTTCCAACATATGGGCTAACTCGTTTTTAGAAAATGTCCTCACATAACTATCTTTTGCATACCCTTCAATTCCGCCAAAAAATGTTGCTATATGATCTTCCCGGCATCCTGCCCAATATTTCAATCCAAATTTATTTTCTATCGCAAGAATAAGTCGCCCATCTTTGGTTAAATGCTTCTTGATAATTTCTAAAAATTCTGCATATGGCTGTTCACTATCAATATAACTACATGCATATTCAAATACACCAATCAACGTGATCACATCATATTTCTTCTCCAGATGTTGTTCCACTTCCTGAAAATTACCAACTTTAATTGTGATATTATCTGCTTCCTGATGCCGATACGCGTTAATCAGCGAACGTTTCATAGAAAGCTCCACCGCATCTACATTTTTTGCCATACGAGCAAGTACACCAGTAATTGCTCCACAACCTGCTCCTATCTCCAACACACTGTCTTCTTTTGTAATCGGCATGGATTGTACAATATTCTCCCTGACATTTGAAAAATGATACAAAATCGCCCAGGATTTTCGCTCTGCTATCACACGATTATACTCAGAAACCGGAACATTTTTTGCTATATCCAGCATTTCATCTTCAATTTCGCCGTCACTGTACAAATCCTTGCCAGGATAGTATGTGTCATCAATTGTTATGGAACCTATTTTCTGCATATATTCGTCCCTTCATAAGTCTGAACTGTAATCTTCGAGTTCATATCGTAATATCCAACTGTATTTTTATCTGACACGACTGTGATATTGCATACATCATATAAACGATGATATACCGTGAAATCCGTGCCATTATAACCAGTACAACCAAATGAAAGAAGATACTCGCCTCCTTGCAGATTCATATCCTGCTCAAAAGATATCTCCATAATGGGTCCAACCTCAAAGTCGGTCTTTTCAAACATTGTATTTGTACCGGTAATTTCTGTTCCTTTGGCATCTTTGATGGATAACGCAAATATCGGATATTCAATTGGCGCATGCATCTGCACCTTCATGCGTACCGTAAAAGGTTTTCCCTTTTCAATCGTATTGGTAATATTTCCGCAGCTATCTACAATCGCATAATCAATAATCTCTGCTTTCTTATCACCATACTCAATGGCATTTTCATTTTGTGAAAGCAAATCCTTCCAGCATTTTGCTTCTTTTACAGATTTTGCTGCCTCCATACTTGGTGCCTTGGCAATATTTTCTGTTTCCTCATCCACATGTTCCAAATCCAACTGGCCAACCAGTACCTTTTTATACATGTCAACCATTTCTTTGGGACGTCCCTCTGCCAGTTTTACACCCTTATTCAACAGCACAACACGATCACAATATTTACTGATACTGCTCAGGTCATGGCTTACGAACAATATAGTTTTCCCCTGTTCTTTAAATTCCTCAAACTTTTTATAACACTTTGTTTGAAAGAACACATCACCAACAGACAATGCCTCATCTACAATCAAAATTTCCGGATCTATGTTAATCGCTACTGCAAAAGCCAACCGTACAAACATACCGGAAGAATATGTTTTAACCGGCTGATGAATAAACTCTCCAATATCTGCAAATTCCAATATTGAATCCAGCTTTGCATCAATCTCCTTCTTGGTAAAGCCAATCATAGTTCCATTTAAATACACATTCTCAAGTCCTGTGTATTCCATATTAAATCCGGCTCCCAACTCAAGCAATGCAGAAATACGTCCATCGATCTCCACATTACCACTTGTCGGATTCAGAACTCCGGTAATAATCTTGAGAATCGTTGATTTGCCAGAACCATTTGTCCCAATAATTCCAACACATTCCCCTTTTTTAATATCAAAATTAAGATCATGCAATGCATAATGTTCGCGATGCAATACTTTTTTCGTTAAACCCAGGGACTCCCGGAATCGATCGGATGGTTTATCATATAATTTATATAATTTCGTTACATTCTGTACACGAATCGCCGTCTCGCTCATAATTTATCTCTCTTTTTCTTATAACACATCTGCAAAATGCACCTTCAGTCGATTAAACACATTCACACCTATAACAAAGAATAGCAATGTAATAATCCAAAAGGCAAGTGTCCATAACGGCTTCTCCCAAAACCAAATATGATCCAGCAACGCATTTCGAAATCCATCTACAATGTAATACATCGGGTTTAATTTAAATACTTTTGCTAAAGTTGGATGGTTCACCAAAATATCCGATATATTCCACATAATTGGAGTCATCCACATTCCAATCTGTAATACAATATTTACAATCTGTGTCAGATCCCGAAAAAAAACAACCACCGCAGATGTAAAATACGCCAATCCTAACACAAGCAGAAAGTTACAAATCATATAATATATAATCTGCAACAAATAAACACTTGGGATATATCCATTGCACCAGCATAAAACAATCGTAAATGCCGTAAATATCACATGTACAAAGATTGCCGACAATACTTTCACCAGCGGTAATATATCGATGTTAAATACAACTTTCTTTACCAGATAGTTGTACTCGATCAATGCATTTGTTCCACCGTTCAACGCCTCCGAAAAAAAGAACCACGGAACAAGTCCTGCCATCAGCCACAGTACAAACGGGTGCCCGCTCGGTCTACCCTGGCGCAATCCCACGGTAAACACAAACCAATACACAACAACTGTGACAATCGGCTGCACAAATGCCCAGATCACACCCAAATAAGAACCAGCAAACCGTGTCTTAAAATCATTCTTCGCCAGATTTCCGATCAATGTCCGATTTTGAACTAATTCGATCGGAAGATTTATAAATTGTCGAAACCGTGAAGTTGTTTTCTTTTCCATGCCTATTTTTTATACTCCTTAATACCACTCCACTTGGTATCCTTCTCTGAGAATGTCAGATCTTCTACCGTCATTCCTTCTGGCATCGGCCATTCTACGCCAATTTCCGGATCAGACCAGAGCAGTCCGCCCTCATCGTTTGGATGATAGAAATCTGTACATTTGTAGCAAAACTCTGCATGATCGGATAATACAATGAATCCATGCGCAAAGTTCTTTGGAATGAAAAACTGTTTCTTATTCTCTGCAGACAAGCGAACGCCGAACCATTTACCAAATGTCTTTGATCCTTCCCGCAAATCCACTGCCACGTCAAATACCTCTCCACTTACAACACGCACAAGCTTATCCTGTGGATAATTGATCTGGAAATGCAATCCACGAAGCACACCTTTCTTAGAGCTGGACTGGTTATCCTGTACAAATGTACAATCAATGCCTGCCGCTGCAAAATCATTATAATTGTAGGTCTCCATGAAATAGCCTCTATCATCGCCAAACACAGAAGGTGTGATTACTTTCAATCCCTCAATCTCTACACCATCTGCTTCACAAGTCTCTACTGTGATTTTTCCAAATTTCTGTTCCATGTCCTTTTCCTTTCATCTATTTCTTATATTTTCTGTCCTTTTTTATTATTTAAAATAAAGTATAAATTTAAAATAGCTGTTAACAATAAATCCTTATTATTTTGATATACATAATTATTGAAATTGTAGCATATAGCTAGCAAAACTGCAAGTTTTAGCTGTTTTGTTCACAAAAACGAGATAGCCATAACGCATTATTTATATTCTTCCATTGTCTTCTCTTTTTGATAGGTATAAAATAATAAGTAATATTGGAGACGTATCGAAGTGGTCATAACGGGGCTGACTCGAAATCAGTTGGCCGGGGTAACCTGGCACGCGGGTTCAAATCCCGCCGTCTCCGCTAATAAAGAAAAATCCTCCCAACATTGCATTTCCCCTGCAACACTGGGAGGATTTGATTTTTCGATTAAATATCTGCTTCCTTCAAATATCTGCTTACCGCATCTGTCCAGACTGGAAGTGGCTCGAAGCCATTTTCTACAAGCTTCTTCTTGTCCAGGCGGCTGTTGTATGGTCTTGCCGCCTTACTGAGACCGTACTCTGCTGTAGTAACTGGCGTTACCTTCGTAGAAAGTCCATACTGGCGATAGATTTCCACGCAGAAATCATACCATGAGATATAGCCTGTCTTGGCTCCATTTGCGTCAGCACCCTCTGGAAGCTCTGCATTTGTGGCATGGTAATAACCATATTTTTCGGTCTCGCACATATCTACGAGCAGACGCGCTAAATCGTAGGTATACGTCGGCGTGCCGATCTGATCACAGACCACGCGTACCTCGTCGTGCGTCTTGCCGACATTGATCATCGTCTTGATGAAATTCTTGCCATTTAAACCAAATACCCACGCGATACGGACGATGAAATATTTCTCTAATATAGAAGAAACTGCCAATTCTCCGTCCAGCTTTGACTGTCCGTAGACATTGAGCGGCTTGTAATCTTTGCAATCCGGCTCCCAAGGCGTCGTGCCCTGTCCATCAAATACATAATCCGTTGAGAGGTACAACATCTTGCAGTCCAGCGCCTTGCACACTTCTGCAATGTTTCTTGTGCCGTCCACATTTACCTTTTTTACGGTCGCCTGCTTGTCCTCATCTTCGGCTGCATCCACGGCTGTCCATGCTGCACAATGGATCACAGCGTCCGGTTTGATCTCCATGATCTGTTTCTTCACGGCTGCCTGATCAGTGATGTCCAGACTTACATATGGCATTGTCGTAACTGCAGACCCATCCTGCACGCCTGCATAGGTCTCTCCGAGATCGGAACCCACGCCTTCGTGTCCTCGTTTGCTCAGCTCATTCATCACATCATGACCAAGCTGTCCATTTACACCCGTTACAAAAAATTTCATTTTTGATATCCTTTCCATTCAAATCTTTTTATATTTTTTCAAAAAATTTGTCCCAATTTTGATTTTCTTTTTCCATTTTAACAACCATCTATGTGTGCGTCAAGCGATGAAAATCGTCATTTTCGACTTAATTTTATTAAGTAAAATTCAAAGTATGCTCTCCAGCGCGTCAATTATGCCAGACCCCTTGTTTTTTTGCTCACTTATGCTACGATGAGGTTGTCCGAGGCAAACACCCTTGGGCAGGAGGAGAGCTGGGGTTATTGATGTTCGAAAGCAATAACTTCAAATGTGTGTTTACATAGAAACCGGACGGAATGGGGAACCGTCCGGTTTTGTATTTATCTTTTATCTTCGCATTGCATCCCCCCTACATCTCGATTATAATATCCTTATATTACTTCGGAAGAAAGCGGGGAGCTACAATTATGAAGATCATCTTTTGCAAATGGGGAAGCATCTGCGAGAAGGGAATCGCAAATGCGTTGCAGCGGTTAGGCATTACAGTTATCACAATGAACCGCAAATTTGAGAGCGTTGATTACGACAAAGGCTATCTCGAAGCGCTGGCGGATCTGATTCAGAAACATCCAGATGCGTCCTGTGTGTTCTCCGTGAATTTTCAGCCAATCGTAGCGCGGTGTTGCAAGGTGTTTAAACTACCGTATCTGTCCTGGACGGTCGACTGCCCAAGCTTCCAGCTCTATTCCGAGACGATTGCCTACCCCACAAACCGAATCTTCGTCTTAGATCGTATGCAATGGGAGAAATTCGCCCCCGTCAACCCAGACTGTATCTTCCATCTGCCGATGGGCGCGGATGTTGCAACATGGGACGAAATAAAGGTAACCGCCGAAGATCATCAAAATTACGACTGTGATGTTTCTTTTGTCGGTTCGTTGTACTCTGAGAAAACACGCTACAATTCCATCGAAAAAGATCTGCCGGATGCGATGCGCGGCTATGTCGACGGACTGATTGCCGCCCAGTTAAACGTCTATGGGTACAATCTGTTGGAGGATTCCATCACTGACGAATGGGCGCAGGAATTCAAGAAATATGCCGATTGGGCACCGCTTGGCGAAGACTACGCGGAAGATGTGAAAGGCATCGTTGCCGACACCTATCTCGGCTACAAATGCACCGAGCAGGAACGCATCCGCACCTGCAATGCAATTGGCGCGCATTTTGAGGAATTATGGGAACAAGGGATAAACTATCAATTTGACCTGTGGACGCTGACTGATACCTCACCACTAAAACATGTCCGGTGTCGTGGCGGCGCTGATTCCAACAATATGATGCCGCAGATCATCAAATGCAGCAAAATCAACCTGAACATGACAAACCGCCCGATCAAAACCGGACTGCCACTCCGTATCTTCGATCTCATGGCATGTGGCGGCTTCGTACTGTCGAATTATCAATCTGAAATCCCGGAGATTTTCGTCCCGGACGAAGATATCGTCCTCTATGACAGCATCCCGGATATGCTCGCCAAAATCGACTATTATCTGGAACATGATGATGAGCGGAAACAGATTGCGAAGAATGGATACGAGAAAGTGAAAGAATATCACAGTTACGATGTAAGAATTGTGACCATGTTAAAAACAGCCGGGATTATTTAATCCCGGCTTGTAATCATTATGGATTCCCTAAAACGACTTAACACCTCCGACATCAAATCAGACATATCTCGCGATGATCTGACTCTCATATTCTGCATCGTGAATATCTTCCACCTGATCTCCCCCAGCAACCTCATTGTTGTACTTTGTCTTTACCTCAGTTTTTCTGCCTTTTCCAGCCAAGAACCATTCATATTCAATATCCACATGACCGATATCTAACGCCTGATATCCTTCAATTGCCAAATCATATGCCAGAACCGTTGCTGTTGGTCCAAGTGCAACCAGCACCAACTTATCCTTGCCTTGCTTTTTGGTTTCTGCAAGCAATTCCTCATATCGATCAAATGCATGTTCTGCCGGTCCCAAAATTCTTACAATGCTTTTCGCTCCAGCAAACAAATCATTTCCGATGCCAAGACGACTTTTCTCCCCTTCCACAATCACCAGGTTCCGCCCCTGCCATATCTTCTTCAACGCATCAAATCTCTGTTTCGGTGCGTCTGTATTATTATCATGATAACTGGCATACGGGCGCGTCACATATGCATCGTAATATGTCCGATCCATATCTAACAAATCATAATTCTGCTTGCGCACCTCTTCCGTCAGATATGCCCGGATGTTATATCGACATTCCGTATTATACTTGGATAAATCCCCATAAATATCCGGAATCCCCAATAAAACTTCCTCATTCTCCATATGTAAAACTTCCATAAGCCGTCTGGCAAGCTCCGCATCCGCATGCTGAAACTTCTGCCGGTTTACACCGGCGATTACCGCAAACTCACCATCCCCGAACCGAGCCATAGACTTCCGCTCAGATATGATTTTATCAATTGCTTCCTGACCTGATCGTATCGTTGGCAACTGCAGCTTATCCTGTGTGGCAAGCACTTCGTATTTCAGATTGTCCACAGACAGATTCATAGCATATTGATTCGTCGACAGCTGTGCAATCTGCTGCTTGTACGCATTCGTAAGATTCGAAAGCATCGTCTGCAATTCGCCGACCTTCCGTTCCAGTTCATCTATCTGCATTTTATCTGTCTGTGTTCTACACATGCGCTCTGTAACCTGTTCAGCAAACATTGGCACATCAACACCCGAGATACAAGAAATTCCATACAGATCTGCCATATCCATATATCTTACATTGTCCGTACTACGATTCGTAATATATCCATCTACCTGCCCAAACAAGCTCCTCTCATCTTCAGGATTGGCAACAAATAGATTCACATAGCAATCCACATCCTCATACTTTGAGAAGATATCATCTAATCTCTCTAGCTTTTCCTGCAGATCAGCATCTTCCCTGATATACAGCAAAAGTTCGTAATTCGTATCTGCATAACTATTTACAAATGCTTCAATCACATTTGGATATGTCGGATAATCCTGTTCAAAATCCGGTATATACAACAATCTCCGATCCGGTCCGGACTTTGTCTTCTCCATTGGAATAATATCCGCCATCGGAATCTGTTGAAGTTCCCGCTGTGCATCCGGCAGAAATGCTTCTATAAAGGTATCTATGTCTCCATACAGCAATCCAGCCGCAGCACGTACCTTCTCTGCAGTCCAATTCCACCACCGGATCAGTTCCAGCGCTTCTATTTGTCTCTTATCACAACGATAGCCAATTACTTTTGCAGGATTCCCTGACACAATCGCATATGATGGCACATCCTTCACAACAACTGCTCCCGCTGCCACGACAGCGCCATTGCCAATCGTTACCCCGCTCATTATTGTAACATCATCACCGATCCAGCAGTCATTCATAATAACCACCTGACCTTTACGCCTGATTCTCTCTGGCCTGCGATATGGAGCCCCATTAATCCGTCCCTGACAGACACGTCTATAATCGTGATTCATATCCACAATTATCTTAACATCGCCCGCAATTGACGTATAACGTCCAACCTGCAGATTATATATCATGCCGGAATCAAAAACGACCTCTGCCCAGGCTTCTTCAATATAACTGTCTCTGCCAATCACCAGCACAGGGAAGTTCTTCTGTTCACCCAGAACATCACTCATATATGCTGTATCCGTCTGTACACTATTTTCAGGTATGTTTAACTTTATGCGCATGATTTTCTCCTCACGTACCAGATTATACTAATATTCTATCTCTGTCGAAGCAAGCATCACAGGTTTCTCGCGTAGCGTAAACGCATGTACATACGGAGATGGAGAACCATAATACGCATCACCGTTCATCGCCAGACGCTCTCGATAAGCCGCGAGATCTTCCTGCTTCTGCGGTTTCTCCAACGTACACCATGCCTTGTTTGTCTCTGCATAAGTACGAAGCATTTCTGTTAACGTCTTAACCCGCTGCAGATCAACCTCCCAGTCCGATAATCGTGGTGGATAGAAGCATATCTGCACCTGCAAATTCTCATGGTTATCTGCAAATATCTGTAGTCTGGATTCCACATGCGCAAGTGCGCGCTTTCCAAGATTGGCAAGCTCAGTTTCTCCGATGCAGTAAAGGATCGTCTTCTGGGATGTACCCTTTCCTGCTTCACTCTGGAATACAAACTCCGATACAGAGATTTTCCGCTCCCAGATTGCCCTGTATGCTTCTCCCGAGAATTCCACCAGACACTCCAGATACCGCTGCCGCATGTTCTCCGACTGCACATAGATCTGATCTGCATACATAAGTGCCGGTGCCATCACATAATGCTTCATGTTATATCGATCCGTTGTGTCCTCTGCTCTGAATTCCTTCACCTTATACGCCGGAACATAGATCAGATTCTTCGTATACTTCCGAAGATTTCCCGCATAGTATATCGGCGGAATCGTCAGACATGGATTCTCACCATCATACGGATCCTGAATATATATCGTACCCGGTGCCAGAAGTGCCGGATTTACCTTCTGCCATGGCATGAACTGTATATTATCCGCAAATTCTCCGTACAGATTCTGTATATGATCTTGTATACGCATTGTGTTTGCATCTTCCGTGTTCTGCCCATACTCTGCATGTCCATAAATATCTTTGAATACTGTCGGTACACAGGCGATATATACATCCGTATCTGCCTTTTGCCGTTCCTCATCACATAGATGTTCATACGCATGCCACTCCCGCATCCCTGTACATATAAATAGCACAGAACGGCGTGCAATGCAGAATTGCTGTATCTCCGCTTTCATCTCTGTATAGCTGCGAGCAAACGCCTCATACGAAGCACGAACTGTTGCATCTGCATCCGGCACATCGACTGACTGCTGTCCTGCTTCCGGTACACCCGGTTCCTGTAACCGGATATTCAACTGCTCATACAGCGCATACAACGCATCACAGTATTCCTGTATCTTCGCAACCACTTTCTGCACGCATGGATTTGTTTCCCCACGTACCTCTTCGAGCAATGTGCCAAAGTCTACGACCAATTGCTGTAATTCCGGCAACACCGATAACACATCCTCATACTGTTGCTCCTGCATCTGTGCCGTACAGTTCTCCATCATCTCATCAAGTACCGATACATATTGTCCGGCAATGTCTGTAAGTGTCTGCTCCTCTACATCCTTTTCCTGCTTACAGGATGACTTCTTATCCACTTCCTTGCACACACGACCTGAGTTGTCACACAACGAATGCTGTGATGTGTTATCGAACGCATTTGCATTCCTGCACACATGACCTGTGCTGTCATATAACATCTCTGGCCGGAACGTAAACTCCGGCAGAGGGAAATCCGCTACCGCCTGCAGGTTCTTCCGCTGCCCTTCAAAATACGGATAGTCGTGTCCACCCCAGACCTTCCGTATCGTCATATAATCCCCATAACGATAGCGAAGTGCCGTGTCATAATCTGCAGGCACCGGTATCGTAATCTCTTCAAACGGCAGCCGCACAAGCGTATCATAGCACTTCTTCGGCAATCCCCGATTTCCTTTGAGCACCCACGGAAAGATCTGTGCAACCGCATCCGATTCATCTGCCGGCACCCGCGCCATCTGTAATTCCGCAAGCCGGTACAGGGGAATTCCGAGTTCCCGTGCATTCTTTGTCCTCGGCAACTTCGTCTGGTATTTATTTTCAAGTTCCTGTAAAAACATTTCTCTTACAGAATCCTGCATGCGTCCCTCTATGATCTGATCTGCCACCGCCAAAATATGCTTGATCTCCTCACAGCGCGCTTTCTCCTGTTCCTCGTCCCTGTACAGATAATCCATCACGAAGATATCAACCGTTGCGATATATGGGAAATTATGATACTTGCGCAAATGCTCTTCTTCAAAACAAATCTGATTACAATTCACCACACGCGACAAAAAGAGCCAGTGATTCTCTTTCGTTGCATAATCGTGAATCGCAAACTCTCCCGGAAGCTCATCCTTCGCCACTTCCTTGAAACGCTCATAATCTTTCCGAAGCATGCCGATATCCATGTCATCATCCCACGGCACAAATCCACCATGGCGCACGGCACCGATCAGCGTCCCCCACTCCGCGAAGTATCGAATATTGTATTTTTTACAGATGCGGTCAATCTCTGCAAGAATCTGAAGCTCTGCCCCCCACGCCTGCTTGATTGCCGTCGGCACGTAAAATCCGTAACGCACCTCATCCTGATAAAATTCTGTGGTTAATTTCATTGCATCCATTTCCTGTAACTACCAAAAAAATCTCGCATCTGAATATTTTTCTATAGAAAAATATTCGTGAAGCAGTTTTTATCTATAGAAAAAGTCGCTTTACTCGTTCACACCCATGATCTTCACATAGTCTTCCGTCTTATCTCGCATGATTGTAAGCCCCTGCATCAGCTGCTCCATCGGAAGTCGATGTGTAATCAACTTCTCCGGATGCACACGCCCTTCTGCAAGCGCACGCACCACATAATGCCAGTCATCATCCTCACTGCCGGTAAAGGACGAATTCCACGTACCGGATACGCGAAGCTCATTCCGCAGGATCTTCCAATACACCGATTTCGGAAGCGTCATGTCTGAATATGGATTCCCAACAAATACAATACTACCACCCGGTGCAGAAAGTTCTACCGCGTGCTGTACCGTCTCGTTTTTCCCGACACATTCAAAGAACAGATCCACTCCGGCACCATCCGTCCGTTTCATAAGCCATGCAGCGGCATCTTCCTTTCTCGAATCGCAGAAATTCTCCTCCGGAATCCCCAGTTCCCCGGCATGGAGCTTCTGTGCATCTTTATTTCCGATCACATATAAATCCTTTACACCTGCATCCTTCAGGAACATCGTAAGAAGCAGTCCAATCGTTCCAAGTCCCCAGACAGCAACCCGGCACTTCGAAATATCTCCCGACAACTTCATCCCTTTCCGCATCGCATGTACAGAAACCGCCATTGGCTCCAGCATAGCCGCCTGCTCATAAGTCACGCTCTCAGGCAACTCAAGCAGGTTCTTCTCCGGCACTGCCACATACTCCGCAAAACCGCCATCACACCGGGAACCAAGATAATTATAATTCCGGCACATCTGGTACTGTTTCTTCTGACACGGTCCGCACGTTCCACACGGAATCAAAGGAAATATACCGACTGGTTTACCCTGCCATTTCGCATCCACATCCGTTCCACACGCACAGACCTGTCCGGAAAACTCGTGTCCGATAATAATCGGATGCACATGCGCCCCTGTCACAAAGGCACGAGGAATATCCGAACCACAGATACCCGCTGCCTTAACCGCAACCAATACTTCATCTGACTTTAGCTGTGGTTTCTCGGTTTCTTCGTAAGTCATATCATTCGGGTTATGTAATATCCATGCTTTCATATGCGGTTCCTCCTTTGTCTACTGTGAACATACCCCCCATTATGTTACAGGTGTTCTTATTTTTTGCAATTTATAATATGTCTTTTACATCAGTTGTTCGATTAAAAAAAGGATCCTCTATTAGTAACTCTGTAAAATCATTATTAATATTTACATTATGTATCAAGCTTAAAAAAACTTCATCAAGCTTTTTATTTACCTCCCATTTATTATATGGAAGGATAGATAAATATTTATTTACATATTCCAATATTCCATTTTGAACTTGTTCTATACAATTAATATCCTTATCATTTCTTGTTTCCTTTGCGTATTTAGCATTTCCTTTTTGATCAAATTCTTCAACCGAGGCATCAGGAGAAGTTAATATCGTTTCTAATATATAATAGTTATCATATATTGCACTCTTATCTCTTTCTTTCTCTGTATAAAAAGGAAGAATATCTAATTTTTTATTTTTCATATACTCTGGTTCAAGTTGTAAAAAATAAAGTCCCTTTATTGGATTCTTAAGCATCCTTTCAATATACATTTGGCACGTTCCCTTAGCAACAAAGTCAAAAAATGCAATTCCTCCTTCTTTTACGTTCAGTTTTTCTATATACTTCTGATAATTAATTCTTTTTTCCCGGGAAACGTTTAGTATTACCTTTGCATATCGCATTAATCCAATATTTTTTTCTTCAACATTCCTAGGATCAATTTTTTCCGCATCTATTCCAAATCTTATTTTAAGATTATCCTCCACCCCTCCACAATATTTCATATCGTCAACATATTTTACATCTGACACAGAATCAACCCCCGCTCTTATTGCGGAAATTCGTGATGTCAAAAAATAATCTGATTTTGTATCAGGAAACATTAAAGCAAACACTTTTTGAATCAGATACCCATCTCTTGCCGAAAACCATATGTTTTTCAACTTGTATTTATCTACTTGCTCTGAAAACCACTCTACAAAATCCAAAATAATCGGTGCGATAAAAAGATATCCTAAATCCTCAACATCTTTTACGGTTATTTTTTTTTCGCTGTCTTCAAATTGAAATGGACTATTAAATAATCTGGTTTTAAACATCCCAATCCTGATTCTATCTGACAAATTCATATTATCTGAAATAAGTCCTAACCCACCAACTTTATCCAATAACTCTTCTGTATTGTATATGTGAAACGATTTCAACCCCCAAGCCATCGCAGATTCGATATCCGAAGCAATATCATCTCCTATATGTATGATCCTTGAAGTTCCTGCTGCTTCTATAAGTTTTTCAAACAACTTTTCTGTTTTTTTTGTATCATATTCACAAGAAACAATAACCCCATCTATTTCATCTATGCCATTCTGTTTTAGCAAGAATTCTATTTGTTGTTTTGTATAATAACTATCTGTTGTGATATATACAGATTTCCCTAATTTTTTTATTTGATGTATTAGTCCAATCATATCTTTTCTTGGACAAATCAGCTCGCAATCTGTCCGATACTCTAATTCTGCTAATTCGAATGCATTGAAATCTTCTACATTCAAATCTTTTAATAGCTCCGCATATATTTCCTCAAGTTTTGGAGATCGTCCACAAGATAATTTTTTCTCCAAAGAAATTCTCTTTTGTACAAAATCTCTAATATCAACTCCCTTATTATGAAGTTTTTGTTCAATGATTTCCACTAAATCTTCAAACCATAAAATATTTCTTGCTATTAACGTGTCAAACAAATCAAAACTAACAACTTCTACATTTCTTATCTGCTGAATTAAATTTTCTTTAAAATAACATTCTGTATTGGCAAAATCATATACTACTTTTGATTCTACTAAAAGGTCTTTCCCCCTTACATCAAAAACCGCAATGTTATTTTCGCTACAGGAAGCGCCTATTCTCCGCATAATTGCTTTACAGGATCCTGGTCGTGCAACAACAACAATAACAACATTCTCTTTCTTGAGGATGTCCTTAATATCTAATATGGGGTATCCAAATTGACTACCTTCACTCTTATATCCATCCAACAATCCAATAACATTATATTTTCCATCCCACTCCTTTAAGACCCTTTGTGTTTCTGTGCTTAATCCATATATAACAATATCTTTCTGTAATAATACTTTCTGCATATTTTTCATACTGTCACCACTACTTTTCAAATGAACTTTTTTGAGGAAATCTGTTTTGCAATGCCTTATTAATCTCTGCTTTCATTATTAAAAAATCCCCAGATGTACAATTTTCATTAAAACTAATCATTGGAAATTCTCCACTATTTATAGCTTCTACAACTTCCTTGTATGTATCAATTTTAGGGAAAAACACCTTTCCTTGCGTTCTTCTTGGATAAAATTCCCCCGTACATAATTGCCAGTATCGAATTAAATACTGTGTAACATCTGCATATCCTCTAAAACGATCTCTCGATCCTCTGTCCATTACCTCTGGCTCTATCTCCCACAGATGTTGCAATGTGGATTTTTTCATTGCATTTGCCATGTGTGGATCATAAAACCCCGGAAAATCATACCAATACTTACAGGCTTTTGTCCTTTCCAATCTATCACCATAGCTTTCACAAAACCACTTCTCAGGATTTTTAGCCTGTACCTCTCTCTTTTTAAAATACTTATTTATTATGAACATGTTATTAACCTGCGCATATCTTGTAGCATTTGATACAGCTCCAAAAGAAGATGTTGTAATAATATTCTCAACCGCCTCATCACAAACCATATTATCTTTGAAATAATACTCCTCATCTATATATGTTAAGGGAAATACATCATCACTAAATAAAATAAAATTTTCCGATAAATCTTTAATTCTATGTATATTCATTTCAATCGTATTGGAATTGAATGTAGGTCTATATTCATAAGGAATATACTCTTCATGTCTGACTATTCTTAGTTTCACGTGTTCTGTATTTAAAAAAGACGGTATATGTCCAAATGTAATTAAAAAAATTTTATTTATCCATGGCATACATTCTTCGATCGCCCTAAACCATAAATTCAAATTATCCCAACATTGAAAACGAACATTTGATGATTCAAATGAACCTTGCCCACTTTTACTTGCCCATTTTTTTCTTTCAGCCTCCCATATCGTATCCTTCTCATCTACCCAAGGAAGAACTATATCAATCGGATTATTATTCATCATATCACCTCATCTAAAAAAGTAATTATCCGTATATTTCAGGCTTCACCCATACAATTTTTTCTTCACAAATTTTCTTTTTCAATAAGTGTGTTCGAATTTCTTCAGCCATATTTACATCCTTTACTGCAATAATAATTACATCATAATCAATACGCGTTAAAATGTCAGGTGATTGAATTAGATCATCTTTATTATGTGTCCATAATCTGTCTACCCATGCAACTATTTGAATAGACCGATTACCAGAAAACTGCTGATAATATGCTTTACCAACCAATCCCATTCCATATATGGCCACTTTCTTTCCAAGTAATTTACTCTCATCCGGAAAATAAAAATTGTCAGAGACATATCCTAATTCAATTGCCCTTTTCGCAACGCCTAAACGGTAATCAAAAAAGCGTAACAAGGATTTTTGGGTGGTTTCCCAATTTTTCTGACGACTCAATACACCAATGAGACATGTGCATAATTTAACCTCATTAAAATACCGCTGATACATGTCCGGAGTATTCGTTAATGAATTTTCTCTAATAACATAATGATACAACGTGTCCTCAATCTGTATAATTCCATTTACCTTTAACAAAACCAAACAATTACATAATAAATCCTCACCAAAATTCATATCTTCCGGTATTAATTCAAACGTCTTTTTTATCAAATCCGCCTTATATAGTTTTGTCCATAAATTATAAGAGATCCGTGGCAAATTCCAGTTGGCTTCCAACAACATGGATGCAATCAATTGCACCCTCTCATCACTGCTCTCAAGATTTTTTTCAAATGCAGTATTATCTTCAGTTACATTTATTTTGTTTTCCTTTTCAATTATATATCTACAAATACTTACATCATAGTCTTTTGATTGGATAGCTGCATAAAGCTTTTCAAGCATATCTACATCAATATAGTCATCACTGTCCACAAATGCAATATAGCTTCCAGTAGCCATTGATAAACCAACTTTTCTGGCAGCAACAACCCCTGCATTTTCTATATTCCTTAACCTGATTCGCTTATCTGTTTTGGCAAACTCATTACAAATTTTTCCTGACGGATCGGTTGATCCATCATTTATTATAATAATTTCTATATTTGAATATGTTTGACGAGTAACCGAATCCAAGCATTTATATATAGTTTTCTCCGCATTATATACTGGAATAATAATAGATATTAAAGCATCCTTTTCATTCATTTTATTCTATAATCCTATTAACAGTAATATCGTTCAAAACAATTTCTTTTAAGTTCCGAATAATATTATCATCATCTATCCTTTTTTCTGTTTTTGAATCATATAACTCAATAACACCATTTGAATACACAACCAATTTATAACCACTTTTAAATACAAAACATTCAAAGGCCAACAGTCCCTGCTTATATCCGGCTCTCTTGTATAAATATTTAAAATCCGGATTGTAAATCTGTGATCGTTGTATTTTTACATATGGCTTATCATCAAAAGGCAGTTCCGTTTTATTCATCAAAGCAAGCACAACGTCATTTATGTTCATAAGAGAAAATAAATTATGACTCATTCCAGGCTTCACATTTCTACTTCTTATTGCAAATGGAATACTGATTAAATCATTGTGCATCGTATACATATTATACTCAATATTATCAAATGAGGTTTTTTCGTTTAAAAGTATATTTCCATGATCCGCATATAAAATTATACTCCCTTCCATATTTCTAAGAAATGGTACAATTGTATCGTCCAAATAACGTAAGGAATCATTATGTTGTTGTATATAATCGGTTCTAAGCCTGCCTCCCTTATTATCAAGATAATCGAATAAAATATTAGTACCATCCGCTACAATTTCTCTGTCAGTATACGGATTTGGATATGAAAAATGGCTTTCATATAAAATATGAATATAAAAGAGTCCATTTTTCTCTTCTAACGCATCATTCATAAAATTCCATATTTTCTCAGTAGCTGTCTGATATACATTTGTATATTTAATATTGGGACTATCAACCACCTTATCTGAATCGGTATAAAAATATACCTTTCTTTTTTTTTCTAAAGCATCTACAACGAATCTGCATTCATTTTGATTCAGCGAATTTGTTTTATAATACTTTGTTGACATATCTGAATTTTCACTATATGCAGGTATAAGGCTCTCAAATGTCGAAGTTGAAACCGAATAACAATTATCATACATGTACATATTATCACTTATGTACATCTTTAGTGCTGGCATGGTTCCCTCTAATATATCCTTCCGCCTAAGTCCATCAAAACACAACATAATGACATTGTTCTCGGATAATTTGTTTAATGATGATAACTGCAAATTATATAATGCATTTAATTCATCCAACATTTCCAAGTTGTACGATGAATGTTGAATATTCACTATTTGATTAGCATAATAAATTGCTAATTTAAAATCTTTAATTACAACGCAGATTCCAAGCAATTTTTTTAATAGTTTCGCTTTTTCTTCCAGCGAGTTGCTTTTCTTTATATCATTACGGATTTTATTGATTTTTTTGTATCTGACATATGGATGATTCAGGTTATAATATTCTCTATCTAAACAAATGTGATTATTTTCAAGTTCTTCATATACATCGCAATACATAATATCTGGATATTGATTCATTATCCGTTCTTTAATTTCCTTTCGGTATTTATAACTCGAAATAATGATACCATCAATTTTCCTTGCGTAAATTTCATTTTCACTAATAACATTAAATCCAGATTGTTCATTTGTTAGTTGGTTATCTATAATAAATCTGACATCTTTTAACTCATAGATAAAATCAACCATTAACATTCTGGTATGTTGACCATAACACCAGATTGCCGGATTCTTACACTTTTTTGTAAATTTTTTTAAGCACTCCTTTATTATAATATTTATATTTTTTATTTCCTTATCGTGAATATCATATTTATTTATAAATTCATTATATTTAATCAAATGCTCATTTATCATAGCCTGTAACAACTCCTTACACCCTGTCCCTTATAATATCTTGATAAAAATAGCACATTTTAACATTATTATTATAAAGATTAGCCATGAGCTCATATACCTTCCCAGGACTTACAGCAATAACTATATTATAGTCGTCTTTTAATCGCATCATCTCTTCAACAGAGATAACTGGAATGTTATCTTTCAATGTCCCCACCAGTTTTGGATTTTGATCAGAAAAATAGCAAACCATATTACCTAACAGTTTATAAGCTCTACCCCCAAAATCTCCAGCGCCATATATAATTACATGTTTTGAAGTATCAAGTTCTCCGCAATCTTTATGATATTTTTTTAATTCTTTAACTGCTTTATAAAATTTTGCTTCTATTTCTACAGTATCCTCTTTTGCTTCTACAAATTCAAAATATATCGCAGTTAATAAATCCGGTCTTTTATTTAATTTGTCCAGAATTATATCTAAATATTTCTTTCTCAGCACTGATCTTCTTTTTAAAACTGTATCTCTCATAGATACTGATAATGAATTATTATGTATTCTGTCAATATACAAAATTTCATTGATATAACCTATTGTTCCATATTTAATTAATATTCTTAACCAGTAGTCATAATCTTCCACGCAGAATAATTTCTCATCATATTCCCCCACTCCATCAAGCACTTCTCGTCTATACATAAACCCAGCGCCTACATAATCATTATAAAACATTATCTCATCATTATACTCTCTTCTATCTTTTACAAATGAATTATTTTCATCTATATCCCGCATAGCTGTACATACCATCATATACTGTGAGTTTTTATCAAGGAAATCCACCATTTTTTCAAGGGCATCGGAAACATACATGTTATCGTCAGATGTCCATGTCAAATATTTTCCTTCTGCACGTCGAAAACCTATATTCAAAGATGCTGGCAGTTTTTTGTTTACCTCATTATGAATCACATGTATTCTTTTATCCATACTACTATATTTATTAGCAATTGATAATGTATCATCTGTAGAACAATCATCAACAATTATCAATTCCCAATCGCAAAAGCTCTGATTAATCACACTATCGATAGACTCTTTTAACCATTTATCTCCATTATATGTAGGTAGAACAATTGATACCTTTGGCATAAAATTTTCTCCTCTCTTGATTCATTTGTGTTATTTTTTCCTAAAATCTATTTCTTAAATAATACGCATCCAAAAAGTACTTATTAGCCCAACTAATTTCACTCATCGGAAAATAGGTATTATTTTCTTTGGGATTTTCCTTTACCAGATAACTTCCAAACCATCCACCTGTTTTATTTTGAAGCTTACATGCATATTCAAACGCCCGATTACCTCTTTCGTTTTCTCCCAACTTATACCACACAATTGCAAGCTGAAACAAACCGGTTGAGCAGACCCAGCTACAATCTTTATATGCAGGTACTGCTCCTGATTCTCGTTGAAGGATTGCTATTTTTTTCATGGCTTCCCTTGCAATTTCAGATTCCCCAATATCAACTAGTCCTTCCATAACATACGCGTAAAAGTGAGACAACAAACTGAAATTTAATATTTCTTCTCGTCTATTATTTACATAATAATGAATCGATTTATTCGCATCCTCAATATATTTTTTTTCCTTAAGTATCTTTCCAGCACGCTGTAATGGTTCCAATCCATATATATGTATCAATTCCGAACATTTATTTCTTCCGGCAAAGCATTTTTCATCTACTGCATGGAAACGACCCTCTCCATCTATGTGTGACGTTAACCAATCACACGCCTTTCTTATATTGTCGTCTACATCTCTATAAACATCTCTTACCGCCAGTAAGCCTTTTAATATCTGCGCTGTATCAAATACATATGGTTTCTCATCATCCGTATCATACCATGATCCATCTGGCTTCTGTATCCCGCAAAGCCACTTTGCATATTGACACGCCAAATCCTGATATCCAAAGCGAAGCAATGTTGGAATATAGTACCCTGTTACTTCAGGATACGGTTTTTTAACATCAGAATTATTTATTATACCTTTATTCTGCACTGTATTACATTCCACCCACTCAATCGCTTTTTCATACACTTTTGAATAGCAAACATCTGTTTCTATTTGTTCTTGTTTTTCTTCCATATACGCTTCGCAAAGGCTTTTATAATTTTTTATATTATAAGCATCAAGTTGTTTCATTATCTCAATGGATTTTCCTTCATCTACAGCTACAATAACCGTGTACCTGTTTACAATATCCAATACATCTTTAACCGCATATACCTTAAATCCATGAAATAATGTCCCCTGTTTATTTAAATTATTATCAATAAAAAAACTAATCTTATCTTTACCAATATATTGAATGGCTTTTTCCCCAATATAACCAGCACCGAAAACAACAAATCTGTTATCAGACATTTCCTTCACGCTCCTTTCTTCTTTATGCTAATTGCTATATATTAAATAATCTATTTGCTATAAATTATAATGTACTTCTATCCCCTTATTGAATCCAAAAAATCATGTATATTATATAATTCATTTTCAGTTATCGGTTTTTCGTATATAATTTGATCTAAATATTTTTTTGCAAGATTTTTCCACATAATATCTTCCATCTGTAATTTATAAAATGTTCTTCCTAATTTATCAATTACAATCAACTCGTTTGACTTCAAAATTCCAAATGTATTTTTTTTGTCTTCTAACCAACACCCTATAAGATAAGGAGATATCAATGAACTTTTTGGAATTTTTATATCATCTTTTTCAACAACTTCTAAATTATTATCCAAATAAAAAATTTCTCCTGAATAATTACTATTGACCACAACTTTGCCATCTGGCGTATGATATATGGCTGCACTTTTAATTGGTAATTCTGAAGATCTTTTTTTTATATATCCATGATTATCTATTTCAATTATCTTTTGTGTGTCTAAATCAAAAACATACATATTCCCATTAATATAATCAATACTTGCTCCATTACAATTACCATTATGCAGCTTAAGTCTTCGCCAGTTTTCACGATCTAATTCAAATACTAGTAATTCTTCTTTTGACTCTGTAAGACATATGACATTCCGTCCATTTAGGCAATTTGCTTCTTTAAGCAACGGCAAATCATTGCTTCTTTTTATGTGTTCCACTTCTTCTGTAATTATATTTATTTTTAACATATACGACTTACCAATTGGCATAGCATATATATATTCATTATAGTTATACGCTCGAAAAAAATTATCAGAAAATTCACTTGTATCCAATTTTCTCATCTGTTCTGTCTCTATATCATAAACAAAACTTTCCCTTACAATCCGCGGAAACAAAAACACCTTCTTATCAGTAACTATAATTCCTGCATAAATTGCCCATGGAACAGGACTTTTGCCACAAGGAATAATTTTTGTCTTTGTAATTTGTTTTAAACCAAAGTCATAAAACATCAAAACCGGTAACACATAATGAACGAACCATATTCCACCATCACCAATACTGGCACATCCTGCATTTATTATCTGATTTTTATTTTTTTCTGACATTTTCTTCACCCGCTTTTCTAATAATCATTTACCTATGTATTATATTGTTTTATCAAATAATTCTTGTAATACATTAATAAGTATTTGATTGTCTTCTTCCCCTCGAACAGCAATTCGAATATATTCATTTCCATCATTTATTTTCTTTGATAAATCTTTAACAAATATATTCCTTTTTAATAATCTGCAACACAATTCCTTAGAAGATACCCCATTTAACTTACACATAATATAATTAGCATTTGACTCATATGGCTTAATATATTCTATTTCCGCCAGCTTTTTCATCAGGATGCTTCTGCATTTCCTAATTTTACTGATTGAATTTAAATAATCTTTATAGTATTTTTCCATAATTTGAAGCGAAAACTCAGCAAAGGAATTTATATTCCATATTGAAATATCCTCTTTTATTTCGTTTATAATATCCTCATTCCCTGTTGCAAGCACCCCAAGTCGAACGCCTGGAATTCCATATGATTTTGATAAACTTTTTATCACGATTAAATTTCTATATTTATTCAATATCGGATCTTTAATTATAGATATTTCATCAATTTTCGTCTTTGAATCTATATCTGCAAAATCGACAAAGCTTTCGTCTATAATAATATTCTTACCTTCTTCTTGACACCAACGAATAACATTATTTAATTCATTAAAAGGAATATAATTTCCACTTGGATTGTCAGGATTAATCAAAACCAGATTCTGTACATCTTTTTCCTTATAAAAATTAATAATGTCCATTGAATTATATCTATATCCATCTCTTGACGGTTTAAATGGTATCACTCTTCTTCTGTCGCTTCTATTCGGATATTCTTCAAATGTAGGAAAAACACAGCCTATATTCCCTTCCAGCCTACGCATCAAGCAATTAATTAGTTCCGCGGCTCCATTTCCTATTACAATTTTCTTTGTAGACACTCCAAAAAAGCCAGCAGCCAACAATATATTAACATCCAAGCCTGAAGGATATTGCGTTACCAGACTATCAAAGTTTGAAACCATTTCATCTTTCATTTTCTGCGACGGGAAATAAGGGTTAACCAAATAGCAAAAATCCAACATCTTAGGATATCTCCAATATCCGCCATATCTATGTGAAATCTTATCATATAACTCATTATCATTATTTACAAATATAGATTCGGCAATGTTTAAGTCCTGAATATTGTCTATCTCATACCACTTTTGACCGTTTAATCTCTTTGCCCTTAACTCCTGCGTTTCCAATAATGCAATCATTTTTATTACAGATTCATAATACTCATTTTCTCCCATTGCTTTCTCGTATGCTACCAAAAAAGGCACGTATATATTTTCTGAGAATTGTTTGCTGAATTTATATATATTAACCGTCTTATAATACCTATTTTTACTTCTATGATCAAAATATTTTCCTGGGACGAATTCGGTAATAACATCATTTTCATCCAATTCCAGACATGTACCATCCATCCAGCTTTCATACTTGTCAACCAACGCCAAAGTACTACGTCCGTCATTCAATAAAACATCAATTATTGCTTCTTCAAACACAATATCTGACTCTAACAATAATGTATCTTCCTCGCATAAATACTGTTTTGCCAATGCTAATGAATATATATTATTTGTATTCATATAAACTTCATTTTCGATATAATGTATTGGAGTGTGAATATTTAATGAGTCAATGAATGCCATTAATTTCTGTGCCTTATATCCAACAACGATTACTATCTTAGATAAGTTTTTACTGTCTAAGATTCTCAATGCACGTTCAATAATTGTAATCCCATTTACTTTAACCATGCATTTTGTATTATCTGCCGTAAGATCTTTTAATCTTTTTCCCATTCCTGCTGCTAATATTATTGCTTGCATTTTTTCCTCCAAATAGTCTTCTAACCTTTCAACTAATACTTTGTAATAAATACTCAACTATTCTTTTTGAAGCATGTCCGTCACCATATGGATTGCTCGCTATACTCATTTTATTATACATTTCTTTGTTATTAAGTAATTGTGTAGCAATCCTATATATTGTATCCTCTTGGGTTCCTGTCAGTTTTAATGTGCCAGCCGCAACCCCCTCTGGTCGTTCTGTAGTATCTCTCAGAACCAAAACTGGTTTCCCTAGAGATGGTGCTTCTTCCTGAATTCCTCCACTATCTGTCATGACCATATACGAACGTGCTATAAAATTATGAAAATCGAAAACATCTAATGGTTCAATCATATGTATTCGTTCTTGATTTCCAAGTATTTCATCCGCGATTTCTCTCACTTTGGGATTCTTATGAATTGGATAAATCACTTTAACATTCTTGTTTTCATTCACGATTTTGCATAATGCGTGAAATATATTTTGCATAGGTTGTCCGATATTTTCTCTCCTATGTGCTGTAAACAAGATCAATTTACTTCCTTTTGCCCATTCTAATTCTTCATGATAATATTCTTTTTTTATTGTTGTACTTAACGCATCAATTACTGTATTTCCTGTCACAATTATATTTTTTTCACTTTTCCCTTCTCGAAGTAATTGTTTTTTTGCCAACTCTGTCGGAGCAAAATACAAATCAGAAACTATATCCACAGCTTGCCTGTTAAATTCTTCAGGAAACGGAGAATATAAATCATATGTACGGAGTCCTGCCTCTACATGTCCCACTGAAATCTGATGATAAAAAGCGGATAAACTTGCAGCAAATGATGTTGTCGTATCCCCATGTACTAACATAATATCTGGTTTCTCCGTTTTTAAAATTTCATCAATCCCGAGCAATACTTTCGATGTAATCATACTTAAGGTTTGTTTTTCTTCCATAATTGACAGATTATAATTTTCTGTAACATGAAATACCTCCATAACTTGATCAAGCATCTCCTTGTGCTGCCCTGTAGTACATACTATTGTCTCGATTTCTGATCTTTTTTTCAATTCAAGTACCAAAGGACACATCTTGATAGCTTCCGGACGAGTCCCAAAAACAACCATAACTTTCATATTATTTTAATCCTTTATTTTCCCTATCCAACAATAAAATAAGCCATTTGCATTTTCGTTATCATAATTTATCTTTTTTATAACTTTTACGGAAGAACAGTATTTCATTAATTCTGTTTTTAATGTATTCTCATCAAACCATTGCTCCCAATCTTCAAGTTCAAAGAATCCTAGCTTTTCTATATTTTTATCAATAATAGCTACTGTCCCATCTGGCTTAACAACCCTGCACAACTCTCTAATTGCGCGCTCTATATCCACCGCATGTTCCAATGCTTCACAAGTATAAGCTATATCAAAATAATTGTCAGCAAATGGAATATTCGTCAAATTTCCTTGATATTTTTCAACGCCATTAATATTAAAATAATCCATCACGCTAAGTGACAAATCTACTGCATAGTAGTTTTTGTCAGGATATTCCTTTACGAGTTTCTTCAAATATCGACCCTTTCCACATCCAATATCAAGGACTTTCCCGTAACTACCTGTTTTATCTATAACCGATCTGATACATTGGTATCTTCCATCCTGAATATCTATATCGTCCCAAAAGCGATAGGACTGCAGTTCAAACTGTGCCAGATTCTTATAATACAAAGCATCCAGAAAATATTTCACTGCACAGCAACTTTCATCGTTATGAACATGCGTCATTTCGTCATCATTCCTATATTCTAAAGGATATCTTTCAAACCACCCACCAGATTTATTCTGTAAATTGCAAGCATACATAAATGCTTTTCTTCCTCTATCATATTCTCCAATCCGAAACCAGACTATCCCCCATCGGAATATATCTGTCGCGTTTATCCACTTGGCATCATTATAATCTAATACTGCACCACTTTCTTTTTGCTTTGATTCTATATGTCTCATGTAGTCTTTTACTGTATCAATCTCCCCTATACCTAACAACGCTTCCATAATATAAGCACAATAATCAGGATGCTCACCCAAAAGTTTTTTATTGTTCTTAATGATTGGTATATAATATCTTGCCATTGCTTTTGCAGCTTCGCTATAATCGTCTATATTAAATGCAATACCTGCGTCATTAAACACGGAAATGCAACATACATTTTTTAATCTAGACCATTCATCATCAATAGTATCATGTGAAGAATCAGTGCTCTCTCTTTCCACATTTATTTTTTTTAAAAGCCAATCACACCCCTTAATAATATTCCTTTTTACCTCTGGATATAGTATTCTAATCGCAATCAACCCCATCAATATTTGAGACGAACCGAATATGCTCAAATCATTACCTTCTGTGTCATGCCAAGCACCATTCTCGCATTGAATTCCACATAGCCATTTCGAATATTGTGTTGCTAAATCCTTATATCCCCACCGCAATAAACTTGGAATAAAAATCCCTGTAATTTCCGGACTAACACTGTTCTCTTTTGTTTCCTTAATTATTCCTTTTCCTGGCGCTGTATTATCTATAACCCACTTAATTGCATTTTGATATATCTTAATATAATCTTTGCGTTTTAATGTTTTTTCTTTTATTTTATTAAAGCGGTATTTCTTAAATGTCTCATAATTATCAACATCGTTTTGTTTTAATTGCTTTTCTATTTCCCTCACAAACTTCTCAGATGTTGCAATTATAACAGTATCACCCTCTCTCCTTGCAAGTCCTTCCGCAGGAGAAAAAACTTTTATACCGCATACCCCCTTCTCTTGTTTATACCGATCAGAATCAATATAAAAATCTATTTTTTCTTTTCCTATAAATTTCATGGCTGCGCATCCTAACTCACCAGCTCCCCAAAGTATTATATTTTTTTTATTATTGCGACTACTCATTAGCAACTACCTTCCATTCATTAGTATATTCAACGCATCATAATCATTTTGTGTACAATAATTTATTTCGAATAATATCGGTCTTTGATTTGCGCTTAAAAATTCCCCCTTATACTTCAAGAAATCGTCTTTTTCTTTTGCAAGCAAATATTCAAATCCTAACGCTTCTGAGAAATCCTTAAGAATACTTTCTCTACCTTTTTTGAAATGATTCATTGCTCCAGCGTATTGTCCTGAAACATCGGCAGAAGGTAATCCATTATCATATATCAAAGAATTACCTCCATTATTATTGAATACCATAATTCTCACATTGTTTTGAATATTTCTATTGCCAAGTACATTCATATCGTAAAAGAAGGACAAATCACCCATAAAACAGAAACATAAATGCGTAGGATTTACCATAGATGCGCCTATCATCGCGGATAACGTTCCATCTATTCCATATCCGCCTACTGTCGAATAACATTTCACTGTTTTATCTATAGGAAAGTAATTCCAATTATGTAATGACGAATAAATTCCAAAATAGCATATACTTTCTTGAGGAATATCTTTCGTCATTTGTTGTGCGACCCACAAATTTGAAAAAGGCAATTCTGAAATATTGCTAATTGCTTTCTCATTAAGGCACTTCAATTCAGAATATAATTTTGCATCTCCGCGCTTTGTTAACTGTTTGTTATAATACCCAACAAATGTCATTAGCGACATATTAAAGTAATATTGAAGATTCAAGAAAGGATCCTCCAGATTCCCATCTGTTGAAATTCTCCAGCTTTTCTTACTGACAAGCCCGATGTCACTATTAAGTGTGCCTGCATAAATCAAAACATCAAACTCTGTCTTTATCGATTGCTCTGTGATTAACCGAATATCCACAAAATATTTGCCATCATAATTACTCAGGTGATCGCCTATCACAACCGCATTGTACTTCTCGCAGAATATTTCAATCATTTCCACGAGTTTTTTATCTCTTAACTCCAGGGATGGTCTCAAATATAATGCTATTTTTCCGCTCAACACCGGCAAAATATCATCCCCTGTAATAGTATTAATTGTTCTGCATTTAGGTAATGTTTTTGCTGAAAAATCCCTTTTAAATCTTGTTATCAGATTTATATGTACCGGGCCACCACCATTCATTTTTAACATGGATAACGCCCTATTTATGTTAAGTTCACAATATTTTTTTTCTACTTCATTATGTATTGGCGATACTTCAATGCTGATTCGAACGATATCCTTCCCAATCTCTCCGCTTCGATCTGTCACCTGCTCAATTCCATTTCCTATCATAAACGAATCACGACTAGATGTAATCGCTATCACCGGTAATTTGCTATAATAAGCTTCTGTTAACGCTGACATATAATTTCTTGATGCCGTCGCACCTGTACAAGATAACGCAACCGGTTCTCCGGTTGATTGCGCAATTCCACACGCCATATATCCCGCTGATCTTTCATCAATGCAAGACCATAGTTTAAAAAAAGCATCATTTTGTAAACTATATACAAAATTAATGTTGCTACTGCCTGGACTTACAACTATATTTTTTACGCCATATTCTTTCAAAAGAGAAATCAAAATCTGGGTATGTTTTTCTACGGTATATTTTCCTTCCGCCACAACATATGGTTTTGTTTTATGTAAATCCGAATTAAAATTTATCATATCGTCTGAATAAACATCTCCAGAAAACCCTATTCTTCTTGCAGTAAGATAAATATCCTCTTCAAAGTTCATTGCCAGAATAATCAGGGCAGTTTTTTTCATATTCACTTCTATTAATTTATTGGGTTGAAATATCTCCACCCCCATTATTTTTTTCCCTTGTTTCTTCGAATCCGAATCTATTATAATATCATCTTTTTTTATGTACCCACTATATTTAATTAATGCTGGTTCTAAAGAGCCCCAAAATACAAACATGTCATATTTTTCTCTCATTGTATTTATATCTATCATAATCTGTGACCTCTCAAAAAGATTTAAATTAGATGCCGATAATTCATTACTCTTGTTGAATCTACTCCTAATAACTTCAGTATTCTGTTTAATTCATCAAAATGAATTGTTGCAATAATAATTTCTATATCTTTATACTGCTTCATTAATTCCAATGGCGATATGATTTTTTTACCATTGAAAGATTTTCCCCACTTGGTCTCGTCTGAATCCATAAAACATAAAATTGAATTATATTTTTCGTTTTCTATTAGATAATTCACATATTTTTGTGACTCTTTCCCTGTAGCATAAATAATATACTTTTTATCAATATCAATATCCGAATATACATATTCTTTTTCAGATATTTCTTCTCTTTTTCTTCGCAATGACAGCGAAGATCCTCCATCAACTAAAATATTCTGTCCTGTTATGTACTGAGCTTGTTTTGAAGCCAAAAACAGAACTACATCTGCTATATCTTTCGCTTCAATTTTTCCTGGTAAATAAGAATAATCACTGCATACATCATAACCATATTCTGCAATTTCCTCAGGTCTTGGAACATATCCCGGTGATACGCAGTTTACTCTGATTCTATTGATTCCACACTCTTTAGCTAATGATTTTGTGAATGTTATTATTCCTCCTTTCGCCGCTGCATACTCCGCTCCATACTCTTGTCCCATGACTCCTATATATGAACTTATATTAATAATACTTCCTTTTATCATATTATTAATACATATATGTGACGTATATATTGTTCCCATCAAATTAATGCTGATTATTTCATCGAACACTTCCTTTTTTTGTAGCAAAAATTTAGTTTCTCTTTTTCGGGCACTCCCTCCTGCGCAATTCACCAGAGTATCAATATCTCCAAATTTGTCAACAAATGTAAGTATCCCTTTATTTAAAGAATCATAATCTGTAACATCTGCGCAAATCGGAATTGCACGATCTGTTAAGTTGTCAAACACTTTATAAAATTTATTTAAATCTCTACACACACATCCAACAATAGCGTTTTCATTTATAAACTCCTTTGCTATACAGCTACCAATGTACCCTGTTGATCCTGTTACAATTATTTTTTTGTTTTCAAATTTCATATTTTCACCTTTGTTCTATAAATTAATTGCTTCCTTTAACCAAGAAAGCGCATACTCTCTTTGTTCTTTTAATCTTCGATTAACATATCCATAATCTATTTTCTTTTCAAAATCAACCGCATGATTTGGAATTTTACATATATCCATTAATGTTTGTGATCTGTTTTTTACATAATCGACTTGACAAAATTTAATATTTTTGTTGAAATTCAATCCTATCATCAATCCATGAAATGTACTAGTTACCACACACTCCGCTGATGCAAACATTCCTATCCATTCCAATGTTCTTAATTCATTTCGTCTGAAATTAACATCACACCAATCATTAATAAAACCAATACTTATTAATAACAAACCTTTTTGTTTTGCATATTGTTTTACTTTATCAATGAAATTCAGATCCCACTTAGCCCCATAAACAACAATGTAATTACTATATCTTGTTTTTCTAACTGCATCATCTGTAGTGAAATCCCATAACAATGCTGGATCCACCACAATAGGAACTTCTACTCCGACAGCCCTCTCAACAAAAGATTGAGTTGTCTTATCCCTTACAGAAATCGCCTGAAAATGTTTTAATCCTTCTATCGCCTCATTAGGAATATGTTCCATTCCATCATAAATCCCCGAACTTGGCGCATAGGAAATGATTTTTTTACAATTGGGCAAATTTTTTCCTATCAAATGCCAATCATGATTAATTACTCCTGTAAATATTTCTTCCCATATAGAATCTGCACCCACAACAAGAACATCAAATGGTTCCCGTTCTAATTCAATCTCATCCAATTCAGGAGTATGTGGTATCTCATCCCAGTTATATCCAAAATTATTCAATGCTTTTCTATCTGATTTATAATAGCTATTCCAATGGGATTGTTCCAAATATGCCACATGTTTTACATCACAGTTCGGATACATATTAGTCAAAACCTTATTCAACGCATATGCCTGAGTCCATGCTCCATAATTAGCAACTCCCCAATATGTTAAAATTCCAATTTTTTTCATATCTGGTCTCCTAATGTTTACATTCCTTTGTCACTATTGTTTTTTTGCTACTAAAAATAAATTGTCATCAAATGTCCAATTTAAATAAGATGTTTGTAGCATATTCACTACTTCGAATTGCCTACTAAATACCGATAGCATTTGTGATAATCCTATTTGTCTTACATGCGTGGTACAATCGCATTCATTCTCATATGGAACTGTTACAATTGCATATCCCCCTTGCTTCAACACCCTGTTAATCTCATTTACCGTCTTAATAATATCTGACACATGTTCTAAACATTCCATACATATAACAACATCAAAATAATTATTTTTATAATTTGTTTTTTGTACATTTTGCACTGTTCCATTTATCCCATCAGCACACAATTGTTCAATTCTTTTAGGGCTACCATCACACCCATAAACAATATGACCGGAATTTTTTAATTGGTAAAGCAGCTCTCCATGGCCACATGCAAAATCTACAATATGCAGATTTTCGCCAATATCACCAATTATTCTATGTGCTAACCTCATTCCTGGTCTTACATTATATCCTTCATCAAATAACATTTTCCCCGAATCATATATAGAGGATAAAATCTCATTGACCTTATTGTCATCATTCCGTCTCATCGAAGAAACAAGTTCTTGATTTATCTCATTATAATAGCTGTCTCTATACCAATTATCTACCTTTTGTCTTTTTCCTATATTTAACCCCGTTTTATCGAATAAATAACGTGTATAATAATCCTCATCTATTTCTTTTATTATATTTGGCAAAGAAAAAAAATCTTTCAAGCTATAACTTTTCCCGCCCCATTTTTTCACTATTGTTTTTACAGCTTCATTTTCTATGGTATATACCAATATAGTCTTTTTATCCTCATTATATAAGTTTTCAACAGACTTAATCTCTATTCCACACCAGTATCGTCCTATTTTGTTTTCATCCGAATCAATAAAATACTTTATTTTGCCTTTTCGAATCTTTTGAACAACGCCCTTTCCTTTTTTCCCCGCTCCCCATATAACAATTGATTCTCCTACAGCCATATTTTTCTTCTCCTTCTAACTTTTATTCTTCATCTACAAAAAAAGGCCAACTCCGCGCACAATCTCACAGAATCAGCCTTATTATATCTCATCCGACCTCCATGTCATGAATCACGATACATCTATATGATATATCGACATTTTACATATAATGCTTAACCAACAAACGCCGGAGAATTCGATATCTTCTCCAGCGTTCATACACATATCTATAAACTTATACCTAATATTATCGATCTTCCCGAAACCGTTCCAGATCCCCCTGTGTTGTGATCTTATAATTCTTCTCATCCCCCGGTATCATAGCAATCTTCATTCCTGCCAGAATTGCCGGTTCAGACGAGCCATTGATTGTGTAGATATCATCAGGGAGTAACGCTTTGCACGCCTCATAATATGGTGTGAATCGAAAGACTTCCGGTGCCTGTCCGGCAAATAACTCCTCTCTGCGAAGCGTACTGGTGATTATCTTTCCATCCACACTTTGATAGATCGTATCCTTCATCGGAAGTACCGGCATTACACCATCGTTTTCAGGTAATGCAGCAAAGCAATCGCTTATCATCTGCATCGTCAGATTCGGTCTCGCAGCATCACAGATCATGACATTGACATCTTCGGACACTATGCGTCCGGTTCTAATATCCTCTTCAATATCTTCTAATGCATGCAAGATGGACAATTGCCGGTTGTCACCCGGCTCGGAATATCCTATGAATATTTCTTTCCAGATCGAAGCTGTCAGATGTTTCCGGACATCCGCTTCGATATCGTCCTCCCACATATCTGCACAGACTATCCGTATTCCATCGATCTCCGGTGCCTGCACACAAGTTGAAAGCACATATGTCAGAATCATCTTATCATTTACTTGTATATACTGCTTCGGGATATCCGCACCAAGCCTGGTTCCGGTTCCTCCTGCTAATATAATTGCAATGTTCATACTCTATCCAATCTCCCGTATCTCGCGCAGGATATCGCCATACGGGCGGTTCTTTCCGAACAGAACCGTCGTACCCAGCACGAACCCATCGACGCCCTTCGGCGCAAATTCCTCGATCTTGTCCTTGCCACAGGCACCATCCCAGTAGACCTTGATGCCCATTTCTTCTTTCATAGATACCAGACGTTCTACTTTCTCACCGACATAAGGCAGATACATCTGTCCGGCATTCCCTGGATTCACGGTCATGACAAGCACCTTGTCCACGATATGTAACATCTCATATACCGTCTCTATACTCGTGCCTGGATTTATCGCAATTCCCGGTATCATACCCGCATCTATAATCTTCTGCAGTGTCGTAGACGGATGATACTCTGCCTCCGGATGGATGTACACAGTATCGCCCTTCCTCAGGCGGTTCAGGAACATCTGGATATTGTTGTTCGGATGTTCAATCATCAGATGGACATCCAGTGGCGTTATCGTCGCGGATGCGATATATGCCATATCATAGAGTGACATCGCGAAGTTCCCTACATAACGTCCGTCCATGATGTCAATATGGAAGGAATCGATTCCCGCCGTATCCAGTTCCTTTACTTCTTTCTCCAGATTTCCAAAATTCGCACACATCATGGATGCATTCAATTCAAACATAGTACATAACCCCTTTCTCGCTTGTTCCCCAAACCACTTCTACCTATACATCTACATTCTCTATCATAACCGGTTTCTTAAGTACTTCACATTTATGCGCCAGGCTATCGGAATCTCCGTAATATGCATCACACACATGGATTGCAAGCTCACTATCCTGTGTATTATCGTAGATCCCCCATGTCTGTTCCTGATAATTTCGGACAATCGACCGATATTCTTCGATTCGCTCCGGACATGCCTTCTCGACCGCCTGCCCGAAGAGCGGATGCGGTCTCCATAATAGTACCACATCTTCCTTGCTTTCTTCAAATATTTTCAAGCTTCTTCGAATCTTATCAATCGTTGCACCGCCATGCTGCATCAATGTTGCCACATTCGTGCCATACAGGATAATCTTCTTCCTGCTGCCATCTGCACGACAGATCATGTTCTTCCAGTTCGATGGCATATTCCGCAGATATTCTTCCCGTTCCTGCTCCCGCTCATATCGTTCGGCATCATCAAGCGGGGAGCCATCTCCGCGAATTTTAGTCTCCCAGATTCCCCGTGTATCTTCCCCTGCGAACTCTGTCAGATAATCAATATACGCCTGCCGCATCGCCCCTGACTGTACGATCGTCATGTCTGCATGCACAACACCCGGCATACGACAGTAATAATCCATCACCTTCCGTGCCTTCTGATTCTCTTCACTTGGCACATCCACCTTGAACCACGGGATATAGATCAGCTTGTCTGTATAATTCTTGATCACAGAAGAATAATACTGCGGAGCCACGGAAGTCGTGTAGTTATAGCTATCATACGGACTCTGTATGAAGATGATATCCGGATGCACCTTCTCGATATCATAGGTCTGATAATCCTGCACATCAAGATAGTCCGAATATTGATCGCCCTCATAATACGATTCCTTTATCGCACCCTGCGCATCCCGAAGATAATACGGAATCGGAAGCACCATCACTTCCGTCCCCACTTCCTCTTTTTCTCTCCGCCATACACTGTCAAACGCCTTCCAGTTGGATGCTTTGTATGTCAGGAACAACACACGCTTCTTCGGTACACATCGCTCCACACATTCTTTGAACCCATCTGCGATTTCTGTCAATACACCTGCCAGATCATCCACATCAATTCCAACACCCTGTTCCACGGCCTGACCTGTCAATTCGCCTATCTGATATAGCAATTCACAATACTGCTCCAGAAGCTTTACAGGTTCTGTCCCTTCGCCCAATCGTTCTTCCAACAGATTACCTATCTGGACAGCGCTTTCCTGGCAGACTGACAGAAGCTGTACCGCTTCTGTATATTGTCTCCCCGCAACTACTTTCAGAAGCATGTTATGAGCCTCTTCCATAAGGCCTGCGAGCTGTATCGCTGCCTCATACGGCTTCTCCTTCTTCTGTCTGTGACTTAGATCTAAATCATCCTTGGAGAAATGATACTCAAACGGATATGGCGATACCAGTGCTTTCAAATGCTCTTCCTGCCCTGTAAAGAACGGATAATCGTGTACACCCCCGCTTTTTACAATCTTCATATAATCCCCATATTCAATCTGCAGCACACCATCGTATGCCGCCGGTGCCGGAATCTTCGTAGTCTCGAATGGCACCATAACTGTCGTATCAAAATATTCTGCCGGGTATAGGTGATTATCGAAGTATACCCAATATGGCATGAGCGCTACATGGCTGCCACCCTTGCTTGCATACAGGGAAAATACTTTCTCTCCTGCCTGAAACAGTTGCTGCCTGATACACTGTGTATAATCAAATTCTACTAAGCAGAGTTCTTCTATCTGCTTCAAAACATCTTCATACTCTCCTATATTACTGTTGTCTTCCTTTATTTCATCCCCTGCTGCCATGATCAAAGTTGCTAAAGCTTTCCGTTCTTTCTCTTCTTCCTCATCCTCTGCTATATAATCAAGCACAAATATATCAATACCGGTTGCATATGGGCAGTCATGATATTTCTCTAGATAATTCGAGTCGAAATTCAGACGATGTCCATTCGTCACGCGCGTCATATATTCGAGATACAGTTCCTCTTTATGCATATTCAATACAACAAAACTCTTCGGAAGCTCCTGTTCTGCCACCTGATTGAACTTGATATAATCCGGACGAAGCATGCAGATATCCATATCGTCGTCCCAAGGAATATACCCTCCGTGCCGGACTGCGCCAAGCAGCGTGCCACAGTCTGCAAACCAACGGATATTGTGTTTCTTGCAGACTTTGTCAATCTCTTCGAGCACCTCGAGCTGCGCTGCCCATGCACGCTTCATGGCTCCCGTAATATAGAATCCTTCCCGGATTTCATCTTCAAAATATGTATGTGGAAACTGCATATAATTCCTCCTGAAACAAAACAAGCTGGCCCATATAGAGCCAGCCGTATTTTGTCAATAATATTTCAATTACTGAAGTAATGAGAGTACGCCCTGTGTAGACTGATTTGACTGAGCCAGCATAGACTGAGCTGCCTGCTGAAGAATGTTGTTCTTCGTGTAGTTTGTCATCTCAGTAGCCATATCTGTATCACGAATCTGTGATTCAGCTGCTGTCAGGTTCTCAGAGTAGTTCTCCAGATTGTTGATCGTGTAGTTCAGACGGTTCTGAATAGCACCCAGTTTAGAACGAGCTGTAGATACATCCTTGATAGCCTTTGAAATAGCTGTCATTGCGGATGCTGCAACCTTGTGTGAAGATACTTTAAGAGCATTTACACCGATGCTTGTAGCTGTCATTGAGCTGATTGTGATTGACATGTTCTCACCTGCAACTGCACCTACCTGAAGCTGCTTGTCCTTGAAAGAACCTGTCAGAAGCTTTGTACCGTTGAACGCTGCCTTCTTAGCAATAGAATTAATCTCATCTCTAAGCTGTGTCATCTCATCATCGATAGCCTGACGATCATCAGAAGCATTTACATCATTGGCTGCCTTTGTAGCAAGCTCACCCATACGCTGAAGGATGCTGTGGATCTCGTTCATGTTACCTTCTGCTGTCTGAATCAGGGAAACACCGTCCTCAGAGTTCTTAACAGCCTGATTGATACCACGAATCTGATTTCTCATCTTCTCACTGATGGAAAGACCCGCTGCATCGTCTGCTGCTCTGTTAACCTGGTATCCGGAAGACAACTTCTCAGTTGACTTAGATACTGCCTTAACATTCTGTCCCAACATTCTGTTTGTGTTTGCTGCCTGCAAATTGTGCTGTACTACCATAATAATTCCTCCTTGAATTTATTCCCGCGTCCTTGCGAGAAGTACTAGGGCACCGCCCCGTGTATAGTATGTATGTTAGAACCCGCTTGGGTAATAACCTTGTTCACAGGAACTTATTTGTTCCTTACACCTTATATATCGGACAAGGATTCATATCCTTAACCCTCTTTTTATTATTTTTATAAAAATTATTTTTTCTGATCATAAAGCAGGGAATCATTCACCATGCCATTCGCCATCGATTTATAATACTTGTTCGCAACCGTCTTCGACTGCTTGACCTGACGCACGCCCTGAAACTTCATGGCAAAGACCTGTTCCATCGCCGCACGGTTCCGTTCCTCGACTGCCTCAATCTGCATTCCCAGATCTACACACTGACGGATCAGATTCTGGATTGCCTGCAATTCTTCCCGATAGCGCATTGGATCCGCCTGTATCTCCTGCTTCACACGATCATATACAGAAGAAAATCCTTTATCTCCTTCATTGATATTACCAATCAGTATCTCCTTTTGGTCTACCAGCTCAGCGAACGCATCTTCCCGGAACTTCTCTTCCGCGGCAAGCTCTGCTTGTTTATTTGTAAGCGCGAGTATCTCCTCTAGATACCGCCTCTTGCGTTCTAGAGACTCCCGCAGAATCTTCACATAAGTTCCGATCTGATCCATGTCTGCCTCCTAACTCAAAGTAAGCTGTGGTCCCCGCGCACGTTTCATAACTTCCTTCCAGATATCACGCATATCGCGCAGCTCTCCGAGCGCACGGTTTAAGATGTCCATATCTTTTTTCATATTCGCCTCGGTCAGAAGTGCAAAGATATAGTCATACATCCGCTTGAAGTCCTCTGCCACCGGATATTTCATATCCAGCGTTGAGGTAAGCTCTACTATAATATTCCGGCACTTCTGGATATTCGTATTCGTCTTCTCATAATCCTTCTTCTCCAGTGCCGTCACTGCAATATTGCAGAATTTCACAGCACCTTCATAAAGCATCAAAGTAAGATCCGCCTGTGTTGCTGTCTCGACTTTTCTTGTTTCATACGCTTTTGCCGCCATATTATATGCCATGTTCTACCCCTCCGAATAACCGACGTCCCCGGCTCATGTACGCGGAGACGTCATGTCTTTTATCTATCCTGTTTCTAAAATATAGTTATATTTCTATCTGCCGCTGTCTTTAAACTGTAGTCCATCAGCTTCCGAATAAAGACGAAAGATAGGACTGCTGGCTCTGCATCTTCGCCATCGCAGCTTCCATCTTGGAAAACTGATTGTAATACTTATCCTCTAAGTTCTGCAGCTTCTCTTCCCACTTGTCAATCTCATCATCATAATCGTCGATTTCACTGTCAAGTGTCTTGTCGTTGTAGAAGGTCTGTGTACTCCGGACACCCTCGATTCGCGTCATAGATTTTCTGAGATAATCATACATCTGTGTTCCAACGCCTTTATTGTCTGTCGTTCCACCGATAATCTGGCTGACTAAGTTGTCATTTCCTTCAAGTGCCGCGCGAAGCTTGTTTTCCTGTGACGCATAATTTTCATCATCTTCGTCACCCAGAATGTGCAATTTACCATTCTCCGTATAATCACCTGTCACGATACCGATCGATGCAAGCGACATCGTCTTTGTGCTACCGTCTGCAAGTGTCACCTGTACACCCTTGTTCAGCATGGTACGCATGTCAGAAAGCAATGTCTGCAATGTAGAATCCCGGCGCAGCAATCCCTGCTTTGCCTTCTCTTCCCACTTCTCGATCTGCGTGTCGGACAGCTTGCTTCTCTCATCCTCTGTTAAGGCATCATACCCGGCATCCTTCTCACTATAGTATTTGTTCATCTCATCGATCAGCTCATTATAAGCCTTCACGAATTTCTTGACGTTATTATAAGCGGCATCTGTATCTGCAGATACTTCGACATTCACATCTGTATCGGTCTTTGCCTTTGCAGTGATGGTCATGCCGTTGATAGTCATCGTGTTGCTGTCACCCGTGTATTTGACGCCGTTATAATAGATGATGGCATCTCTTGCATCCACCTTCTTAGAACCACTGCCAAGTCCCAGTGCCTCCAATGCACTCGCATCACTCGATGTGATATTGAAATCATTGGCAGCACCGGTCTTCGATGCATTGACATAGAATCTTCCCTGTGCGGCATCGAAGCTTGCGGAGACACCCATCTTGGAGACAGCTGTCGTGAAATCATTGATCGTTGACTTGTCATCTACAACAAAATCCTTGCCATTGACTGAGAATGTTGTTCCAACCTTGATTCCAAGATCCGCTAATTTCGTGGTTCCCGAGATATCTGCGCTTGTAAAGTTATTTGCCACCTTCGCGGTAAATGCAGCGCTCACGGTATTTCCGGCTGCTGCATCCTTGTCGTAACCGACGGTACCATCGATGCCAAGCGCATCTGCCTTCACAGTATAAGTTGTTCCACTCTTGCTGCCATCGTCTGCTGTTTTCGCGGTTGTGTTCGTGAATATCAGCTTTCCGTCCTTAATGCTTGCAGACAAGCCTTTGAAGTTCTCTTCCTTCGCAAGCTTCTCGTTCAATTCGGAAAGGGATGCAACACCATCTGTCCCGGTTCCGCCAAGCTCATATTCCACCGTGTTGGTTCCATCGGAGATAGAGATCTTCTGTCCTGCCAGACTCAGATTCTGTCCGGACACATCTGTCATATCCGCAAACTTTGTAGCAAGTCCTGCGTCATTGTATCTGGTATAGGAATTCCCTTTTATCTTGATATTGTCCCCCGTCAGATATGCAGAAGATGCGGTCTGCTCTACGGATACCGAATGTGTACCGTTTGAAGCATTTGCTCCGACGCTGACAGACACCTTTGTCTCATCGCTTGCCACTGCTTTCTTCGCATTGTAGCTACTTACAGTCTTGAATGCAGAAAGCTCTGTCTTGTAGAAGTTATAAATCTTCGTATTTAATCCGCTCCAGATCTCTTTCTTCCACTCGACGTCCTGCTTCTTCTGTTTGATTTTATTTACTTTTTCAGAGCTGGCGCTGACCAGTTCCTTTACCATGCTCTCTGTATCCATGCCGGATACGAGGCCTGTCATACGCATTGCCATAACAAATACCTCCTAATCAGGGTATCGCCCCCTACCTTCTCTCATCAACCAGAAGACCTGCCATCTCCCATGCCTTTGCAAGCATATCGAGTGTCTTCTCCGGCGGAATCTCACGGATAACTTCATCGGTGTCACTATCTGTAACGGTGATGGAAATCCGGTTTGTATCCTCATGATACTTGAAGCTGAGCTGTGTATGATGCATTGGACTTGCCTGTTTCACTGTCTTGTTCAGATCATCGACTGCTGCCTTGATCTTGTCCGGTGCCACTTCCTGATCCGTCTGTACCGCACCGCGATCCTGTTGCTGTCCCGGCTGGCCGTTGTTATTGCTGTTGCCCTTTCCACCGATCGGCGGTAAGCTTGCAACCTGTACCTGCTGCTGCCCGGCAGTACTGCCTGTGTTCACATCCACCGTCTCAGACTGCGGACGTGTCACTCTTGTCTGTGAACTTACATTTAAGGCTCCTACGCCTCCGATTCCATCCATTCCCATAATCTATACGCCTCCTTGCGTGAACCTTGTATGCCTTCCATCCATGAACGGCATACGCCTATAGTTTCCTATTAGTTGTATCGTCAACTAATCACTCATACTTTACCACTTTATAAGAGTTTTTTCAAACTTTCTACGTCGAGATTCGCCACAGCTTCGCGGTTTTCTTCCTGAATCTGTGCGTAGATTTCCTTGCGGTAGACAGGCACACTCTTCGGTGCGGAGATACCGATCTTGACCTGATCGCCCTTCGCCTCGAGCACAGTGATCTCAATGTTATTGCCTATCACGATGGATTCGCCTTGTTTTCTGGATAGTGCTAACATATTACTCACCTGCCTTTTCTTTCATCTTCTGGATTGCCTCGTAGGCATTGAATTTCACCTTGTAATCTTCGTTCTCTACGATCACCTGAATGGCTTTTCTGCCCTCTGTGTTGATGATGATCGGAGCCTTCAGATTCGCTGTCATCTTCGTTAAGTCCGAAGGAATCGACAATGTGACAAACATCAGAATATCTGCATCTGCAGGATCACCGATGTTCTTCATCAGCTCGTCCTCCACGATCGGACCGTAATCATCAATCAGTTCAGATGGATGGATGATCGGAAGTGCCAATGCAGGCTCCTCCATCGACTGTAACCAGCTGATCTTCGAACGCTCCTCGCGGTCGCTGTCATAAATAATCGCAAATTTCTTTAAATTTTCAAAACCGATCAGCCCCATTGGGAACTCCAGGATCTTGTCCTCCGCGATGTCGACGGTTCCAAATAATCTTGTTTCTGCTACCATGCTTTATCCCTCCTCTAAAATTAGAAATCGTTCCTCATCATATGTATACAATAATAACGATTTCTCCGTTCTTCGAACTCTCGAATTCGTAACAGACATGCGCATTCCGGGCTATCGCCCTACATGCTTATGTCTGTTTATCCGTCATATAAATAAGCAGCTCCGCCTGCAAGCAGTCTCGCTGCTTATTTGCATGACGGAATTATTTTCTACAAATAATCAATCAACGATGCTCTGACCAGATTGCTCGTAGCTGCAAGCGCTGCCTCATATACGACGTTGGCCTCCTTGAAGTTCAGCGCTGCCTCTTCTGTGCTCACATCCTCATTTTCAGACTTCAATTCCTTGAATGTGCTGTACTGCTCTGTCACGCGAGTTCTGATCATGTCAAGCTTTGTCATGCGGCTTCCGACATCGGACTGGATGGCAGATACCTGATCCATATAGCCCTGGAAGTTCGTGATATTCTTCGCAAATGTCTTCTGCATCGTCTCTTTCTTGATTGCGATTTCAACGTTGATATCTTCCAGCATGGCGTTAATCTGCTTTACCGCATCATCATTCGATGCATACTGGTTGTCCTCCAGCATACTCTTTAACTTCTTCTCTGTCTTTTCCGCTGCATCTAACTCCTGCAGCGTATAGATCAGATCGTTGATGTTGTTGCTCATATCATCGTTGATAATATTTTTGCCTTCCGTATTAACCTGAATACTCTGGCTGAAATTCACTTCATAATAAATCGACTGTGTCCGGTCATAGGTATCATAATCTACCGTCTTAATGCTGCCATCCGACTGCTCGGTGTACTGCGTACAGTCAAAATAATGCTCCGGGCGGAGGTCGCCTGCTTCGAATTTATTTTTCGCGTAGTCAACTACGATATCGTCTGCCTGCTTGAGTGTGTTATACACGTTCTCACCGAAGATAATCTCGCCGGTCTCCTCGATGATGTTGATTTCATCCGGTCCAACCTGATAATACGTATCTGCATCCGCCGTTGTCTTCACCGTCTGGGTAAATCCACTCAGATCGATCGTGTTACCATTTGCGTCCAGTGCTTTCAGGGAAAGTGCTGCATTGCCCTGACTATCCTTACTTGAAATGCCCTCATATGCCAGATTCAGGCGATAGACCTGTTCCTTGTCCGGCTTTACATAGGTACTTGTGCCTGCCAGAATCCCATCTACATCTTCATTGTTCACGCCGTTTAATACGACCGTTTTCATATCCAGATCATCCGCATTCAGATGCTGTGTGATCTTATAAGAATATTTCTTGATATCCTCTGTCTCGTTAAATGCCAGAGAACGATCCGTCTTATAGCCAGAGAAAATATAACGTCCAGCGTAAGTTGAATTTCCCTCACTGTTGATCATATCCTGCATCTCTTTTAACACATCAATGATCGCGCTTCGGTCGGAGGTATTGAACGAATCCGTCGAGCCCTGTGTACAATAGCTCTGGATATCTTCGAGTCGTGAAGTGATGTTGTCCAGAGAGGTTGTCGTAATCTTCAGCCACGACTCTGCATCACCAATATTCTTATCCTTGTACTGTTCCAGCTGCGTTACCATCGTACGAAGCTTTAAAGCACGCACAGCAACAACCGGATCTTCGGATGCCTTTGTAATTTTCTTTCCCGTCTCCATCTGCGTTGTGCGGTTGTCCACATTTGCCATCGTCTTCTGCATATTCCGCAGAGAGTTATTGGAGATCATCTGATTTGTAATTCTCATATTCCTACCTCCAAGGCGTCAGCCTTATACACCAGTCTCGTTAATCAGTTTGTCATATACTTCATTCAATACAGATATTACCTTAGATGCCAGCCGGTACAGTTCCTGGAACTTCGTCAGATTCGAACCTTCCTCGTTCTTATCGACACCGGAAATAGATGCTCTCTGGTTATCAATCGTGTATCGGATATCATCCTGATTTGCTGCAAATACCTCATTTTTCTTTGTATCGACCGCCATGTTTGTTGTGATTGCCTGCAGGAAATGTGAGACATTACCCTGCTGGAACATCGATGTATCCGTCAGTCCAGCCATCATCTTTTCTAAGATGCCCCTTGCCTCTATGTTGCCCTGATCGATATCTTCCTTGTAAGACACAACAATCTTCTTCGGATCGGTCTTCCACTGCTGGTTCAGCTCCCAGTTCAGTCCGTTCAGACGGTAATAGCTGTCGTCGCCGGAAGAAATCGTTCCAGTTCCCTGCATGCTGCCCTTCAATACGAAATCGTGTCCATCCGGTGCCTGTGCGGTAAATGCATCAAGTCCCGGATTTCCATCGGCATCGGCACCCGCGCTTGTCAGGTCGTTCATGTACTTGGAGAATACACGCACCAGCTCGTTTAACTTTGCCTGATAATACGGAATACCCTTTGTCATATTTTTGACGCCAATCTGTGCCTGACGTCCGTCGATACCTGTCGGGAAGATAGCTGTTACTTCCGCATTCTTCTCATCAATCATCGTCATATTTTTAAATGTAAAGTTATTCAGCTTTCCGGCTGCATCATACTCGGCCGTCCAGCCGTCGTACAGATAATCTTTACCGTTCAGGGTAATTGTTCCCTCGCTTGGAATGTTCAGATCTTTCATGGCAACACTCTCTGCAAGCGATACTGTCACTTCCGGTGGATTGTCCGATACAGCAGTTGTTTTTCCGGAAAATACCTCACCATTGTTGCCGTCACGGATGTTGAACAGACCTGCGATTCTTCCGGTTGTATTCGCCGTATTGAAGAATTCTCCCGCAGTATCATCCGCGTTCTTCCAATAAATATCAACCAGACCATCCTGATCGTTCTGGTTCACCTTCTGCTCCCGTGGAACTATGGTCAGTTCATTGTAACCAAGCTCATCGACCAGGATTTCACCATTAATACGGATCGTCAGAGTCTTGGCATTTGCTTCGACCTGATCATTTCCCACACCATACATGATGCTTCGCTCGTCCACATCAACATTGATATATTCGGATAATGTGTCGATACATACGCCCCGCTTATCACGCAGGTCGTTTGCATTTCCACCCTTTAATTCGACTGTGATAATCTCCTGTGTCAACTCGTAGATCTGCTTTGCAAGCGAGTTCACTTCGCTGACTGCAAGTTCAACCTCATCGTTGATCGTCTTCTGCGTCGATTGGAAATTGCTTGCAAGCTCATTCACCATGTCTGTGAAAGAATCTGCCGTAAGCGCAAAGGAGATTCGCGTTGTATAATCGGCTGGCTTTGTCGAGAGATCCTGCATAGCATCGGACATCTCTGCCATCCATTTTGTATAGCCTGCCTCGGAAGTCATTTCGTTCATATACGTCTGTAACTGTTCGAGATTGGCATGCTGTGAATTGTACTGACTGTACTTGGAATTTGCAGACCAGTATTTCGTGTCGTAATATGCATTTCTCTGACGTTCTACGGCTGAAGCGGTAATACCGGTTCCCATCATACCATACGTCTTGTTCAGACGTAAGGCGTCCGATGCGGAAGCCTGCACGTTCTGTCTGGAATATCCTTTTGTATCCGCATTGGATATATTGTGCGCGGTTGTATTCAGCGCCGTCTGGAAATATGTCAGTCCCGAAAGACCTGTATTGAGTCCTAAAAATGTAGATGGCATCGCTTCCACTCCTTCTTTGTCAATTGCGAATTATCGTTTCTTTTATGCACCCAGCTTCTCGATCAGATAAGCAATCATCTCGGATACGGTGTTGATGTATCGGGAGGACGCATTATATGCATGCTGGAATTTGATCATGCTGGATAACTCCTCATCAGAGGATACGCCAAGCAGCTGCTGTCTCGTATTCTCGGCGTCGGACACTGCCTGCTGTCCGGTTTCCATCATGGATTTGTATGTGTAACCACGGTCTGACAGATCATCCATCATACCGCTGTAATAATCTTTGTAATTGCACTGCACCAGAGAATTCGGACTGACCGTTGCGAACTTATCGTTCCACCGTGCCAGCAACTCATCTGCGATCGTCTGTGCCTCCTCACCCGATACACGGGAGAGTGGAAGCAGGGACGGATTCTGTAACAGCTTCTCGTTCACCTTCAGGTTTCCGATCGTATAAAGCGAATAGAAATCGTCCGGATTTTCTTCGTTATATACCTTGAACGTCTGTGTCGTTCCATCTGCCAGCGTCAGTGTACGCTCCGTGTACCGCTCCACGCTGTTTCGCGTAAACAACTCGGTGCCCGGATACTCATTACCTGAACCCATGCCAATACCTGCAGTATCCTCGTCCAACACCTTTACGGTAGAACCATCTGCCAGCGTCACGGTTTTGTTCGGACACAACGTATCGTTGATCTGTGTCACCATCGCATGAATCAGCACATCAAACTGTGCCTCCAGATTCGTAATCGTGTATGGTTCCACATACGTATTAAAATATTCCAGATCTTTTACATAATCTTTGACGTCCTGCTCGTACTGCGCCATCGCCGTCTGATAATCCGCATTGTTAGCAAAATCTTTCTCCAGCGGTTTCGTCGGCTTTGTCGGTACGTCCGTGTAGTTACTGATAAAATAACCCCGCGACATCATAAGACCATTCAGAGAACCGATATCGCTGTTACTGTCCGCGGTCGGTACCCGGTTTATATTAAACAAAGGATCGCCATCCTGCTCCCATACCGGCATCAGGAAGTCCGTCGAAGAACCTGTGAATCCGTAATTCTGCTGATATTTCTCATTCTCACACACCTTCTGTGTCGTCAGTGTGTAGGTTCTTCCAAGCGTAACCAGTGTATGTCCTTCCAGATACACCTCTACCGTACCGTCTTCGTTGTTTACAACTTCGGTATTCACAATAGAAGAAAGCTTATCAAGTGCCTGATTTCGCTTGTCCTTTAAGTCATTTGCTTTTTCCACATTTCCTGCCTCAACCGCACGGATCTGCTGGTTGAGTTCATAGATGGTAGATGCAAGATCATTGACTGTCTTGACCTGATCCTTGATCTCCGTGTTCAGATTCCGCTGATACTCGATCAGACTGGAACGTATCGTCTGCACACGATCGATCAGGGTGAGTGCATTGGAGATAAAGGAGCTCCGCGTTACGATACTGTTCGACTCCTTCTGCAGCTCCTGCATGGATGTCCACATATCGTTTAACGTCGTGTTAAAATCCTTACCCTCTAACTCACCGAAATAATTCTCTATCTCTGAGACGGTTTCATACTGCGCCTTGTAGTAGCTCATACGCCCGCTCTCTGTGCGGTAGGTATCATCTGCAAACTGGTCGCGCACCTGTCGGATCTGCGCCGTTACAACTCCCATACCTACGTTATTGATATAATATGAGTCCGTTGCGACTCTGTTATATGACTGGTCTGTCAGGAGTACCTGCTGTCTGGTATAGCCCTCAGTCTGTGTATTTATTAAATTATGTGCGGTTGCATTTAACGCATATTGACTTGTCTGAAGTCCTGTTACTCCAACCGTCAACCGTCCCATCGTTCCTGCCATACGTTTACTCCCTTATTCCCGTTAATTCTGTACATCAAATCTGCCCGGTACATCGGCACCGCCTGCATATGCAGCGTTGCTCTTGAACATCTCTTTCGAATACTCTGCCGTCTCCGGCGCCCGGTTTAAATTCTGCATCAGATTGATGTTATACTCGATCATTTCAAGTGCATCCTGAATCAGATTCTGATTATGTCCGTTTACTTCCCGCACCTTCCGTGCAAGCTTCGCCAGCTTCTCGTTGATCGCAAGCAGCGGATCATGGAATTCCGGCTGTCCTTCCAGAAATGTAACAACGTCCATCACCTTGACATCATCTGGTCGTTTGCCTAAGATATTCGCTACATTTGTCATTGTCTCGCGCCGTCTGTGTTCCACGCTTGCAAGCGCATCTGCCAGACGCTGCTCCTTCTCGGTTGTCTCAGACAGACGGTCAAGATTGTTCGATACAATCGCCCCCGTCTTCTCCATCGACACCTGCAGAAGCTGCTCATACAATGCATACTCATCATTCAATTCCGTAATCAGATTCTCAATTATACTTGCCATGTCGCATCCTCTTTTAGATATTTGTCTTGCTGTAACTGTCCAGTAATTTCTGTGCGAAATCATCCACGCTCACATCATATGTGCCGTTGTCAATCCGGCGCTTCAGATCCTGAATCTTGGACTCTCTGACATCTGGTGTATTGCCCAGTGCTGTCTTTGCTGTCTGCATATCTTTTCCCATGCTTGAGAAAGATACCTGATCCAAAAAGCTTCCTGATCCGGTTGTTCCAGAAGTCTTCGTCTTCTTGGTGCCTGTGTTGCCATAGATCTGACTGATCATATTATAGGTTCCTATTCTCATTGCTTCTCCCTCCTTTTTCTTATCTTTCGCAAGCCGCAGTCTCCTGCAATTACGATTCTTCAATATGAATATCGGAAGTTTTCCCTGTATCATAACCCTTTTTATGTAAAAAAAGACACATGCACCAGCATTTGTGCATATGTCTCTTCTCTTGTTTATGTATTTTATCCAGAAGCAATCCCTGCCTGCTTTTCATCCACTGGATTAGTCAAGAAATCGCATCTTACCAGCGGAACTCTTCCGAACCGCCTGCTGGCGTTCCCGCTTGTAAGCGTTTGTCATCGCATCTGCCAGTCCGCCTGCACACTCCTTACAGAATCTTCCGCTGTGGATCATCTTGCCACAGCGCTCACATTCCAGACCAACCAGAGAATCATCGGTAAAGGATAAACGTTCCTCGCGCACCCAGTATTTGATCTGCTTGATCGTAACATCACACGCTTCCGCTACCTGATTGATATTCTCGCGTGGATTCTCCTCGATATATTTCTTTACTTTCTGAAACTTCTCTTCCAGCTTTTCTTTACATGCAGGGCACAGCTTTTCGCCCGCAATATAATTAAATAACTTCTTACAGTTTCTGCAATTCATCAGTTCCATGATTTGTTCCTCCCTCTATCTATTCTGACACAATCTCTATATCACTTTCATCTTCCGGTTCCGATTGCTACACTTGTATAATAAACATCCGGGATTCCCGCCGCATGCAGACTCTTCGTACATGCCTCGATCGTAGCCCCCGTCGTGTAAATATCATCGACCAACAATACTTTCTTATAGCTTACACTTTTTTCTATACATTGAAAAGCCTTTTTTAAATTTTGCTCGCGGTGCTCGGGGTCCAGACTTTTCTGTGGTTCCGTATTGACCACACGCGCAAGCAGCTCCCGTTCAACCGGTATATCCAGTTTCTTTCCAAGTGCATCTGCCAGAAGCTCCGCCTGATTGTAACCACGCTTCTCCAGCTTGCGCTTATGGATTGGGATCGGAATCAGCGCATCAATCCCCAGACTCTGCAATGTGAGTCCATGCCGTTTCACGATCTGTCCTGCATAGAATGCTGCATAATCACGCTGATTGTGATACTTGAACCGCGCCAGACTCTCATCAAGTGGATACTGGTATTTCATCGCCGGAAAGCCCTGTATATATGTCCGTGTATGCCGCGTACAATCCTCACACAGCTCCGCTTCCTCATCAGTGATCTCGCACCCACACCGCATGCAAACTGGCTGTGCCGGATAATCAATCATCGGTCTGCACTCGTCACACACCTGTCCAGCCTGTCTCCCTGTCACATCGCCACAAAGCGGACAGGTCGGCGGATATATCCAATTCACAAGTTTATTCCATACTCTCATTTAACTCCTCTAACCGAAGTGCCAGCGACGTGTACCGCTTCTGCTCCTCGGAATTATCAACCATCTGGTTTACCAAATTTACATCACCGACGATAATAACCAGCTGTCTCGCACGCGTGATTGCTGTGTAAATCAGATTCCGGTTCATCAGTTTCCGGTTTCCGCCAAGCAGCGGAATGATAACTGCCGGATACTCACTACCCTGTGATTTATGAATCGTCACGGCAAATGCATGCTCGATCTGATCCAGCTCTTTATAGTTATAAACACTCTCTCGTCCGTCGTCAAACAGGATTGTCAGCTCCTCATCGTAATCACTGATATCGGTAATCACGCCCATATCTCCGTTAAATACACCGACACCTTCATCCAGCACATAGCCTCTGCCGGTACCTGTCTTGGAAACACCGTAAATCTTCCACTCCTGTTGGTAATTATTCTTGATCTGCATGACCTTGTCGCCCTTTCGGAAGGTCACATCGCCACGCACATGCTCGGGCTTGTCCTTCGCCTTCGGATTCAGACGGTTTTGCAGCTTCTGGTTCATATTCTCCACGCCGACTTCGTATTTCCGCATCGGACACAGGATCTGGATTTCCTGCGGTGAAAATCCATAGTAATTCGGCAGATTCTTCATCGTGAGTGTCTGTACTTCCTCGATGATCTGCGATGCTGTCCGCTGTGGGATAAAGAAGAAGTCCTTGCTCTTGTTCGTCAGGATCAGATGCTCGCCACGCTGGATCTTATGCGCATTGAATACGATGTCACTGCCATCCTCCTGCCGGAAGATCTTGTTCAGCGTCGTAACCGGGAAGCAGCCCGAATTGATAATATCCTTCAGCACATTTCCGGCACCCACGGAAGGAAGCTGGTTTACATCCCCGACGAAGATCAGTCTCGTTCCATATGGAACCGCCTGCACGAGTGAATAAAAGATATACGCATCAACCATCGACATCTCATCCACGATGATCGCATCACATTCGAGTGGATTGTCTGCATTTCGTGAAAAATGCATGCCGTGATCGTCCTGATTTTTGCTGTCCTCATCCATCGCACCGCTGATTTCCAGCAGACGATGAATCGTCTGTGCCGGCCATCCGGTCGACTCGGTCATACGCTTCGCTGCACGCCCGGTCGGTGCACAAAGCTTGATCTCCATACCTTTCTTGGAGAAATATTTGATAATAACATTGATGATCGTCGTTTTTCCGGTTCCGGGACCACCGGTAATAACTGCCACCCCGGCTTCGATCGCCGATTTTACAGCTGCCCGCTGCAGCTCATCCAATGTCAGTTTTTCTTCTTTTTCAATCTTCTGAATTTCTCGTTCCAGCTCGTCCTGTTCCATATCATAGCGAAGCTGCAGATCGGTAAGCAGTCTTGCAGAATTCAGCTCCACATAATAATTCGATGCCAGATAGACGACATCTTCTTCATCGATCTGCTTGATCATGATCTTGCCTGCGATCAGCAGCTCCATCAACTGCTGTTCAAACAGGAAAACCGTCTGTTCGTACGCCGATTCCGCACTTGTCGCGTCTGCGTATTCTGCATAGCCAAGTGCTGACTGTCCATAGATGCCCTCGACATCCGTCGCCGTGTCACGCGTCAATTCCACACAGCGACGCAGCAAAAGCTGTTTCGGCAGGTACATATGCCCTTCGCCGCCTGCCATATTCAGCACATACAGCACAGCCGACCGCAAACGGAATTCAGAATCCTGTGCAATTCCCATGCGCTTTGCGATATCATCCGCGATCCGGAATCCGATACCGGAAATATCCTCCGCCAACTTATATGGATTGCCGCGCAGGATATCATAAACTTTATTTCCATATGTATTGAAGATGCGAATTGCCAGATTCACCGAAATTCCATACTGTGCCAGAAAAATGGCAACCTCCTGAAATTCCTTCTTCTCCATGTACGAAGTAGCAATCGCCTGTGCCTTTCGCTCGGAAATTCCGCTGATCTCCGCAAGACGTTCTGGTTCCTCCTCGATGATCCGAAGGGTGTCATCCTTGAATTTCTTGACGATCTTCTTCGCCAAAACGGCGCCAATGCCCTTGATGATACCAGAGCCTAAATACCGCTCGATTCCAAGTGTATCCTTCGGCATCTGAATCTCGCAGGAGGAGAATTTGAACTGAATATCATACTGCGGATGATTCACGTATTCTCCCTCTGCAATCACATAGAGACCTTCACCGGCACCCGGCAGGGTGCCAACGAAGATCTCTTCACCTTCTTCGCCTTCCACGGACATCACACAATAGCCCGTTTCGTCGCTTTTATATACGATTTTTTCTATGTAGCCTTCTCTAATCATGTCATGATCCTATTTGTATTTTATGCATTTTGTGTCTGCGTAGTTGCCGCAGCCTGTTCCTGCTCATGCAGTTCCTCCGGCGTGATTGCCGCGTTCTGTTTCTTCATGGATTCGTATAACTGCTGTGCCAGACCAAGCTTGCCCTGATCGCTGACCAGCTTTGCATACTGCTGTGCCTGCAGGTCATATGCGTAGTCTGCATATGGGTTGTCGTCCTCGTCGCTGTCAGACTTGATCGTGGATTGTACCTGCTTATACACCTGCTCGACCAGATATGCTTCAAACTCCTTGCATGCCGCAAGCATCTCCTCATCAGTTGCTTCCGAGGAGGTTGATTTCTTGATCTGATTGGTTAAGTTGCTCGTCTGTGCCTGTGTCACATAGGATGAATAATCTTTATTTGTAAGGTTTGTGATGTTTTCCATAAGGTCACCTTTCCTCTACCTAACGAAGAGCGTTAGCCTGTTGCATCATTTCGTCGGATGCCTGAATTGCTTTGGAATTCATTTCGTATGCACGCTGTGCCACGATCAGGTTAACCATCTCATTTGCCACATCGACATTCGATGCCTCCGTGTAATACTGATGCGTCTTTGTCTGCTTCACTGCCGCATTTCCATTCTCCGCAACTGCCGCGCCACTTGCGACGGTTACCGAATAATTGTTGCTGCCTTCCTTGGAAAGACCTGCCGGATTATTAAACTGGTAAATACCAAACTTGACCGGACGTCCATTCGCATCTGTAATCACTGCTGGGTTCCCTGTACCATCCGGGAATGCCAGAGTGCCATCCTGATTAACTACCAGATCCGTTGCCACACGATTAGATGGCAATATGATTTGATTTCCATATGCATCCAGAACCGGATTTCCGTCAGATGTACAAAGCATGTTTCCATTTGCAACCGGCGAGATTTCAAACGAACCATCTCTTGTGTACTGCAATTCTCCACTCTCCGTGCGAATCTGGAAGAAACCATCCCCTTCCAGCGCTACACTGAACGGATTCTCCACATGCGTCAGGTTTCCCTGTGTAAATGTACTTGTAATCGCTGCCACACGGCTGCCAAGACCTACCTCTGCCGCAACCGGCTTGTTCTCGCCTGCATTGTTCGTCGATGTCGACTGCAGGTTCTGATACAGCAGTGACTTGAAGCTCGCCTGCTGTGATTTATAACCAATCGTATTAATATTTGCTACGTTATTTGCAATTGTATCTACATTGACCTGCTGTGCCCGCATACCGGATGCAGCCGTCCAAAGTGATCGCATCATACGCTACTACCTCCTATTATCTTCCACTATAACCGTCCGATTTCATTGACTGCCTTGTCCAAGGTCTGGTCGATCGTCTGAACCATCTTCTGATTTGTCTCATACGCTCTTGTGACCGCGATCATATCAACCATCTCTGTGACCATATTGACATTTGACATTTCCAGATATCCCTGATTGACTGTTGCATCCGCCTGTGTCTGTACGGCGCCATCCACGGCTTCGTACATATTCTCACCATAGCTGGATAATGCGTCGTAGCTCTGAAAATCAACCAACTGCAATTTCGCAACATACGTATTGCCAGAGTAAATTTCTCCCGCCTGATTTACGCTGATCTTGACCAGATTTGCATTCGGAATCTGTATACGATTACCGCCTTCCGCCAGCACATAATCGCCATCCTTTGTCACAAGATAACCGTCCCTGGTTACAGTGAAATCGCCATCGCGCGTGTAGCGTGTCGTTGTCGTTCCACTCTTGTCTGTTGTGCTGATGGTAAAAAATCCGCTGCCGGATAATGCCAAATTGTACTGGTCTTCTGTCTGTCTGAAATTTCCCTGAGACATATCATAATACGTCTCTCCGATCTTCACGCCGAGGTTCACGCCGCCGATGCCCTGCTTTATGTTCGGTCCGATCGTTGGATCGTCAATCTTGACTGCCAGCTGGCGGTCAAAAGACTGCGATGTAACGTCCACCTTTTTGTAGCCGGTCGTGTCCGCGTTCGCCATGTTGTTTGTCACAACATCCATTCTCTTTTCCTCGTTGCGAAGTCCGGTCCATGCCGTGTACAACCCTCTTACCATCGTTTTCCTACTTTCTACTTTCGCTCACTCAAAAACTCAATATACTTACCTGTACCGATTGCCACTGCAGTCAGTGGTTCCTCGGCTGTCATCGTTGTGATTCCGGTGTTCTCCTCGATCAGATCTTCGAGTCCGTGCAGCAATGCACCGCCACCAGTCAACACGATTCCACGGTCTGCGATATCAGCTGCCAGCTCTGGTGGTGTACGCTCCAATACCGAATGTACTGCATCCACGATCTGGGATGTCACCTCGCGCAGCGCCTCCTCGGTCTCATCCGAAGATACCGTTACCGTCTTTGGAAGTCCGGTTACCAGATTTCGTCCACGGATATCCATGGAGATATTCTCTGGTCGTTTGTAACAGGTTCCAATATTGATCTTGATCTCCTCTGCCGAACGCTCACCGATCAACAGATTATGACGTTTCCGCATAAAACGAACGATCGCATCGTCGAAATCATCGCCCGCTACCTTGATGGACGATGATACAACCACGCCATCCAGTGAAATAACTGCGATATCCGAAGTACCGCCTCCGATATCTACGATCATATTTCCGCATGGTCTGGAAATGTCAATACCGGCTCCGATTGCGGCTGCAACCGGCTCCTCAATGATATAGACATCTCTGGCACCCGCCTGATAGGTCGCATCCTCAACAGCACGCTTCTCTACATCCGTAACACCGGATGGCACACATACACTAATACGTGGTCTTCTACCGAAGAAGCTCTTGCCCACTGCCTTCTGGATAAAATATTTCAACATCTTTTCTGTCGTTTTATAATCGGAGATAACACCCTGTCTGAGCGGACGCACCGCAACGATATTCCCAGGTGTTCTTCCGAGCATCAGTCTTGCCTCTTCCCCGATTGCCATGATCTGTTCGGTATCTCTGTCATAGGCAACTACGGACGGCTCCTTCAATACGACGCCCTTTCCTTTGACATAGACTAATATACTGGCGGTTCCTAAGTCGATTCCAATGTCTGAACTTGCCACGTCTTGTTCCTCCTATCTATATATCGGAAATTTCCTAATTATCCTTAGCTTTTTTCATAATAATCATGGTTGCAGCGCCTCCCTGTAACCATTCAATCGGCACTTCCGTGATATCCATGATCTCGTCCAATGCTGGCACATAGCTGCACCAGTTTGTGATCTTCCGTCCGGCAATATCCTTGCGGACACCATCCATATGCCCAAATTTATCGCGCAGATTCTTCAGGATCTTGCGGCTGTCGCCACCAGTCAGATCATATCCAAGCATGTCATTGAGTGCCTTGTTGGAGAAGAATACATAACCCGTGTACAGATCCCGGATAAAAATGCCCTCATGGAAACTATTGTATGTTTCTATCAGATGTTTATTCACATTTCGCACATTATCATCGCCATCTGCATTTTCCAGCATATTCTGGATCAGCAGAGAGATACTCTGTGAGAAACGAAGTTCTTCTTTTGTCCAGATTCGTTCCGATTTCGACTCTGCAAAAATCAAAATACCGTACAATCTTCCTTCCAGATAAATCGGATATGCGATCTCCGCCCGGAAATTATACCGCATCAGGTTGATTACATCGCGCTGTGTCATATTGGTACGGTCAAGCATACAACAGCCATTGCCGCGCTTGATCGCGTCTACCACAAGATACAAACGCTCCGGAAGCAAAGTCAATATATCGTCACTCGGCATCTCACCGGATACATCGAAATAACTTCGCAGACTGAATGCTTTTGGATTGTCCTTGTCAAATGTATATAAGAACATGCGGTCCAAATCCATATGCAGCGCGACCTCACGCAACGTCTCGCCAATGACCTGTTCTACATCTTCGCTTAATTTGCTGTTGATCTTCGACAATGCATTGTTGACAATGCTCTGTCGTGCAAGCTCCTCACGCAGCTTCTTGCCCGCGCCACGTGACTTCGCAGATTCCACAATAGAATTATAGCTTTGCAGCAGGAAATCCGATACCAGTTCTGCTGTCGTCCAATGAAGCTCGTAAATTTCCTCCAGATGCTCTGTCTCATCCGGTGTATAAGAGCCAAGCACCCAGAACCCCTGCAAATTATCACCGACGAAGATCGGTGCCATTGCCAGCTTTCCATAACCGCCTTCCTCGCGGTCAAAGATATGTGGCTTCATCTCTGCCAGTACTTCTTCCTTCATCGTTTTGAAAAACTCTTTGTAGGTTGGCGTCTCAAACAGATCATAGAAATCACCCAGATCCGTCGCAGGTCCGACTGGTGTAGATTCCACCTTGCCATTCTCATCAACAAACACAGAATACAAATTAGTGAGTTGTGAAAATCCACTCATGATCATTTCCATCTTCTGAATCTGCGGAATCATGCCCGGATTATCCAGCTTGCTGATTACCAGGGATCCCGTCGGCGAAATCTGCATGCGTCTGTTTGGCTCTTCAATCGCCCGTTTGATCTCCGCCTGTTTTTCTTCTTCCTTCTCCGCAGAGATATCGCGGATATAAAACTCTACTTCATATGTATTTTCTTCTTCTGACACAACTTCGATACAGATATTGACCCGCACCTGTCGAAGCACCCCATCGTCTCCAACCATACGATATTCGTGCACGTAATCCTGAACACGATTGTCAATCGCATTATGAATGGTCTTCATTACCATCTCACGATCCGACGGATAGATATAATCCTCGGACAATTTCATTCCTTTGTTCAGCATCTCGACATTCATACCAATCTCGGATGCGTTCGGTGAAACATATACCAGACTGGAACCCGGCATATCGATAATATATCGTTTTACAAGCACAATATATTTTGTCTTTTCAATCGCTTTTCTGAGGTATTTGTTTTCAATTACCATGCCACTCGCCCCCTTATCGTATCGTAAAGCCTCGGTATCTAATAAGGCTGTCACACGCAATGTGCGACAGCCCCGTCTATACTGCTTTCTGAATCGGACTAATTGTTGCTGATCTCAGGGAATGCCTGATCTGCAACCTTAATCGTATTGTCTACGGAAATAACTACATTATCAAGTGCTGCTTTCATCTGTGCCATATATTCGCTTACACTCTCGCACTCACGCTTCACAGACATACGTGTATTGTATGCCTCTGTTCTTGCCTGATTCCGCATCTCCTCACACTCTGCAGTTGCCTCTGCGCGCATATTTGCACAGGTTTCCTCTGTATGATCGTTCAAAGACTGACATGCGCTCTCCGTCTCTGCACGCAGGTTGTCTGTCTCTTCTCTTGTCTCACGCTTCACGCGCTCACACTCTGCATATGTGGATTCCTTGCGCTCCTGACATTTGCTCTTTGTCTCTGCATCGAGTCTCTCACAGGCTGCAACTGTCTCTGCATGCATACGCTGGCACTCTGCGGTTGTCTCCTCTGACATCTGACGGCAGGCATCACTTGTCTCCTGTGTCAGTCTGTCGCATTCTTCCTCTGTCTTTGCGCGCAGCTCCCCGCACTCCTTCTGTGTCTGCTTTGTCAATGCATCTGCACTCTCACGTGCCTCCAGCAAAGTTCTGGAAATTGACTCGTAACGGCTCGCTGACTCTTCTTCTCTTGTCTCGTACGCTGTCATCTTGTCACGGAGCTGTGTCACTTCTACCTGCAGCTCATCGTTTACCTTCTTGAGGTTCTCGATCGTGCTGGAAGATTCGTTCAAGTTAACCTCTCTCATCGTGTGGAGATTCTTTACTGTCTCTGACAGCTTCAATACGTTTGCCTTTAAATCTGCAACCTCTTTCTCGTGTTCTGCTGTCAATTCGTCTATATAATTTTCTACTGCCTTCTTGTCATATCCACCAAACGATGTGGTCTTCAACGTTACATCCATTCTGCAATTCTCCTTTCGAATGTCCATTATCCAATATGTTTCTTAATTATATCATAAGAACTTCGTTTATGCATCATTTTTTTACACGGGATTTATGATTAACAATCTATATACAAATTACTTTAACGGACGTTTGAATTGACGATAATGGATTTACGAAGGGACATTTGCGACCGCCGGTACTTAATGAGTGTGAAACACGAATTTAGTACCGCTGCGCGGAGCAACTAAGCGGAAGCGGTCCCGGAGTGAACCATTATCGTCAATTCAAACTATGCATTAAAAGGTTCAATAAAAAGTATGTGTGTATTGATATTTGCTTTCACTTTATGATACACTAAGGGTATGTTTAATCATATAAAAATTATTACGAGGTGATCTTTAAATGAACTTTTTCATGAAAATTCATGCAAAAAAATACAAACGATTTTCTCTTTTGCCGATTTGTATGCTGTTAATTTTTTCATTAACCGCATGTACAGCGAATGTGGAGAAGCGGTATCAGACCTACATCAAGAGTTTGATCGCAATCAATTATCTTGGTGCAACCAAGGATTACATTGCGGCGTCCGGTGCCAATCAGGAGGATGCAGATGCCCTTTATCAGGCAAACATTGACCTGCTCACTGACAATATCCTCACCTATTACAGTGTGAATATTGACGATGCGCCAGAGATGCGGGAGCAGTTCGAGTCTCTTGCCAAAAATATTTACAGCAAGGTTAATTACAAGGTAGATAAAGCAAGAAAAGACGGCAGTGTTTATCTGGTAGATGTCACGATTTACCCGATCAACCTGTTCGCACAGACCTCTTCTGAAGTAACTGCTTATGTCGACACATTTAACAACGATGTGAAGGCTGGAACTTATAACGATTATTCTCTCACTGATTACGAAACATTATTCTCGCAGGGCTTGATTGACATCCTGAATGCCGGTTGTGAAAATATGAGTTATGCCGACCCGCAAGTTATAACTGTTGAAATTATTGAAGATGGAAATAAATATTACATCAGCGACCGCGATTTCATGCAGATTGATGCTGCTATGATCAGTTCCGCAATCGTGACTGAGACTGCAACTTCAACAGATGCGAACTAAATAATGAAGCATGCAGGTAATATATGAAACAACATATAAAAACGACCGATTGGTTTTAAACCAACCGGTCGTTTTTGATATATTATTTTATTATTCCTAGCTGATCATTGCTCCAGCCGGCATATCCTTCTCTGCGGTAAGCAGTGCCAGATTTCCATCGAAATCCTCTGCACAAAGAAGCATACCTTCGGATAACACACCTGCAAGCTTTGTCGGCTTCAGGTTCGTGATAACAACAACCTTCTTACCAACCATCTGCTCTGGTGTATAGTAATGCTTGATTCCTGATACGATCTGCAGGGTTCTGCCCTGTACCTTTACCTGTGAGCAAAGCAGCTTCTTGGACTTTGCAACTTCCTCACAGGAGATGATCTCACCCATCTGCAACTGCATACGGCTAAACTCATCAATTGTGATCTCTTCTTTCACTACAGCATCAAGTGTAGGAATCTCAACCTTTTCTTCCTTCTTTGCCTTCTTCTCCGGCTTTGGCTCTTCTTCAACCACTTTGGATGGGAAACGCTTCTCGATCTCCTCGAGCATCTTTGGTGCATCGATTCTTGCGAAGAGAATCTCCGGCTGATCCGTTACCTTATTCCCGGATGGATACAGGCCAAAGTTCGAAAGTTCTGTCACACGACGCTTTTCTGCATTGAGCTGCTTTAAGATCTTCTCAGACGTCTCCGGCATATATGGCTCCAGAAGGCTTGCGCCAACCACGATGCTCTCTACCAGATTGTAAAGAACGGTGTTCAGACGATCTGCATTCTCCGGATCCTTGGCAAGTGCCCAAGGCATTGTCTCATCGATATACTTATTGCAACGCTTAAACAAAGCGAAGATCTCTGTGATCGCATCTGCCACGCGGAGCTTGTCCATGCATGCATTTACACGGAGTCTGGTGTCGGTTACAACAGCCTTCAAGTCATCATCGACCGGCTCATGTGCACCGGCATTTGTCACAACGCCATCAAAATATTTATTCGACATGGAAATCGTACGGTTCACGAGGTTTCCAAGTGTATTTGCAAGTTCTGAATTGATACGCTCAATCACAAGCTCCCATGAAATAACACCATCGTTCTCAAATGGCATCTCATGCAACAGGAAGTAGCGGACCGCATCCACGCCGAACAAATCTACCATATCATCTGCATAGATTACATTTCCACGGGACTTACTCATCTTTCCATCACTCTGGATGAGCCAAGGATGTCCGAACACCTGCTTCGGAAGCGGCTCGCCAAGCGCCATGAGGATACATGGCCAGTAAATGGTATGGAAACGGATGATATCCTTGCCGATCAGATGCAGATCTGCAGGCCAGTAACGATGGTACAATTCGTCCGAATTGCCATCCACATCATAGCCAAGACCTGTGATATAGTTGGTCAACGCGTCGATCCATACATATACGATATGTCCCGGATCAAAATCTACAGGAATACCCCATTTGAAGGATGTTCTTGATACGCACAGATCCTGCAGTCCCGGAAGGAGGAAGTTGTTCATCATCTCGTTCTTGCGGGACTCCGGCTGGATAAAGTCCGGATGTGTATTGATATGCTCGATCAGACGGTCAGCGTATTTGCTGAGCTTGAAGAAATATGCTTCTTCCTTTGCCGGCTGTACCTCACGGCCACAGTCCGGGCATTTGCCGTCCACAAGCTGTGCTTTCGTGAAGAAGGATTCACAAGGTGTACAGTACATGCCTTCGTACTGACCCTTGTAGATATCGCCCTGATCGTATAATTTCTTGAAAATCTTCTGTACCTGCTTCTCATGATAATCGTCCGTTGTACGGATGAATTTGTCGTAAGAAGTGTTCATCAGATCCCAGATACGCTTGATCTCAGCCGATGTCTCATCCACGAATTCCTTCGGTGTGGAGAGATTCTCAAATGCTTTAATCTCGATCTTCTGACCATGTTCGTCAGTTCCTGTCTGGAAACGTACGTCGTATCCGACGTATCTCTTGTATCTGGCAATGCTGTCTGCAAGTACAACCTCATACGTATTGCCTATATGAGGCTTACCAGATGTGTATGCGATTGCGGTTGTAATGTAGTACGGTTTTTTAGGCATATGAAACCCCTCCCTTATTTTTGTTTTTAACCCACTCTTAATTTAAACTTCTGGACATCGCGCTCGTCATCAACTACCTCGATCTGACCGCCAAGTCCACGGATCTTTCCATCGAAATCTTCGTAACCACGCAAAATATACTTGATATCGTCGATCGTACTGAATCCTTCCGCTGCCAATGCTGCAATGACAAGTGCGGCACCTGCACGCAGATCCGGTGCTACCAGATTCGCGCCTGTGTATCCATCCACGCCAGTAATCACTGCGGAATTACCTTCTACTTTGATGCGTGCTCCCATGCGGGAAAGCTCGCTTACATATTTAAACCGGTTTTCAAATATACTCTCCGTAATCACGCTCGTTCCCTGTGACAATGCAAGTGTTACCGCCATCTGCGGCTGCATATCTGTCGGGAATCCCGGATATGGAAGTGTCTTAATCTGTGTTGCCTTGAATCTGCCGTCCGCCATAACACGAACTGCATCATCGTATTCGATTACGCGTGCACCAATCTCATTCAGCTTCGAAGAGATTGCCTCTAAGTGTTTTGGAATTACATTTTTGATGAGAACATTTCCCTTTGTCGCTGCCGCCATCGTCATAAATGTTCCCGCCTCGATCTGATCCGGAATGATCGAATACTCCGTTCCTCTCAGCTTCTGAACACCACGGATACGGATGACATCCGTTCCGGCGCCCTTGATATTTGCACCCATACTGTTCAGGAAGTTCGCTACATCTACAATGTGTGGCTCCTTCGCAGCATTCTCGATCGTCGTCTTGCCCTCTGCAAGCACGGCTGCCATCATGATATTGATGGTTGCACCAACCGTTACCACATCGAGATAAATATGATTTCCAATCAACTGGTCTGCTTTCGCAACAACCTTACCGCCATTTACAATCTCTACTTTCGCACCAAGTGCCTCAAAGCCCTTGATATGCTGGTCGATCGGACGCAGTCCAATATCACAGCCGCCCGGCAAAGCAACCTGTGCATAGTTGTATTTACCAAGCAAAGCTCCAAGCAGATAGTAGGATGCTCGTATCTTCCGAATATATTCATCATCCACACAGACATCCTCGCCGGTTCTGATTGTTCCGCCGCAGATAGAAACTGTATGGTTATCAATGTATTTTACCTTAGCGCCAATTGTCTCGATTGCACGAAGTAATGTCTTTGTATCTTCTACATATGGTACATTCTCAATAATGCATTCTTCGTCTGTCATGACTGCTGCTGCAAGGATACCGAGTGCGGCGTTTTTCGCACCGGCAATCGAAACTTCACCTTCCAGAACATTGCCGCCTTTTATAACATATTTTTCCATTTCACACCTCTGTGCTGCCAGTTATTTTTTACGCTACTAGCCCATAATCTTAATAATTATAACACATTCCATTATTTTGTAAAGCATTTTACTTGTCTGCCTCACAATAAATGCATCGATAAATACGATTTTTTTCATCGGCTAATTTAAATATATGCACAATTCCTGGTTCTGTCGATGTGATACAGCGAGGATTTTTACATTTTTTCACATTGATCAGTTTTTTGGGCAATGCCAGCTTCTTTTTCTCGACCGTCTGTCCGTCCTTGATGATGCTGACTGTGATATCTGGATCGATGTAACCCAACACATCCAGATTCACATCGTACTCCTTATCAATCTTCAGGATGTCCTTCTTGCCCATCTTGCTGCTCTTGACGTTCTGCAGGATGGCAACGGAACAGTCGAGCTTGTCAAGTTCGAGGTCGTGATATACCTGAAGTGCCTTGCCAGCAGTAATATGATCCAGCACAATACCATTTTGAATACTATCTATCTTCATGATTTTTCCTCCTTAATGCAAATCCATTTCCTTACTCTGGGATCTTGGCAAGCTTGTCCGCAGACAGATTCAGCTTCGCACCATTCGCCTTGAGCAGTGTCAGCATCAGTGCCATACGCACGAATTTTCCATTCATAACCTGACGGAAATAGCAGGCACGTGGATCGTCATCGATTTCCACAGAGATCTCGTTCACACGTGGAAGCGGATGCAGGATTGCAAGGTCAGACTTTGCATTTTTCAGCTTCTTTCCATCAAGAATGTATGTATCCTTCAATCTGACATAATCCGCCTCGTTGAAGAAACGTTCCTTCTGTACTCTTGTCATATAAAGCACATCCAGCTCGCTCATCACTTCTTCCATCGACTCTACTTCTTCATATGGAATATTCTTTGCTTCGAGCACTTCGGAAATAATGTATTCCGGCACGCGGAGTTCCTTCGGTGCAATCAGGATGAATTTGATGTTCTCATAACGGGACAATGCCTTGATCAGGGAATGTACGGTACGTCCAAACTTCAGATCGCCACACAGACCAATCGTGAAATTATCCAGTCTTCCTTTCTCCCGCAGGATTGTAAGCAGGTCTGTCAATGTCTGTGTCGGATGGTTATGTCCGCCATCCCCCGCATTGATAATCGGCACGCCACTCACCATGGAAGCACGCATCGGCGCGCCTTCCTTCGGATGACGCATTGCGATGATATCTGCATAGCAGCTTACCACTCTTGTTGTATCGCCCACGCTCTCGCCCTTCGTTGCTGACGTAGAATCAGCCGAAGAAAAACCAAGTACATTTCCGCCAAGCTCCATCATTGCTGATTCAAAGCTAAGTCTTGTTCTTGTACTTGGTTCAAAAAATAATGTTGCAAGTTTTTTGCCCTTACACGCTTCGCTATACGCTTCTTTGTCGTCGATGATATCCTGTGCCAGCTTCAAAATGCCATCGATTTCTTCTACGGTCAAGTCTGTTGAATCAATTACATGTTTCATTTCTGGTTTCCTCCCATTGAACGCACGTTGTTTTTTCGGAATATCTCATCGATTGCAAACCGGTCTTCCCGGTTGCAAACGAGGATATATGTTTTTCGATTCGCACGAATCTTCAGTACGATTACATTGCTGTCCTCCCCCTGGTTCTCCAGGAGAAAAGACCGCATGAATTCCCATTCGATAAATGTGGTTCCGACCAGCACTCCATCTTCTGTGATGCCACTCTGTATCCGGGTGGACAGCACGATGAACAACACAAACATCAATACCGCAGGCACAAATATGTAGATCTTAAAATATACCAACACAACAAGTCCCACAAGTCCAAGGTTCGCATAGACGACCTCAGAGATATTTAATTTGTGATGCAGCCGGCTCTTTATGACGATCCCAGACTGTTTTTTCACGGCAGAGACGCAGACAAGCGCGCCCGTACCAAAGCCAAGGAAAAGCACAAACGCCAGTACCGAAAGCCACACATCCATATATTATACCACTTAAATTCCTTTTATCAATGTATACATGACAGCTTTTTCTGCGTGTCTTCTGTTTTCTGCCTGATCGAGAATATGATCAAGGTTCTTCATCTCCACGTCCTTCGAAATCTCGAAGCCTACATGCATTGGCATGTCGTGGAAGACAAGTGCATGACTGCCCTCTAAGAACTCATCGTTCAACTGATATGGCATCATCTTATCCATGAGTTCTTTCTTCTTATCCTGATATGCAGGATCGTTGAAAAACTCCATGTCAAGCCATGTATCGGTGTAGCAGATATCCATATCCTTGACATATTTCTTCACTTCGTCCATCGGCATGTTCGGATCAAGCTCTACATAGTAACCAGTCTTCTTTGCTTCCTCATAGAAGTCCGGTCCGCAGGCAGTATCATTTACAAGCGGGGTAAGTCCGTACAAAGTTCCCTGCTTCATCTTGGAGAAGAATTCTACCAGTGAATTGAATACGTTGTTCTTTGCACCGATATATAAGAACTTGACATTCAGACTACCAAACTTCTCGATGATCGTCAGTGCATCTGCCAGAATCTGGCAAGGATGGTACGAGTTATCGCAGCCATTGATAAATGGTACCGTTACATTGTCACCGAACAGCTCAACGGTCTCATTTTTCACGAGACGTGCCATGATGATGTCCACATTGCGGCATACATATTTGATCTCAGAAACCGGCTCGCCAAGAACAAAGTTGCTGTCCTTCCAGAGCTGGTTGTAGTAGGTTCCGCCAAGCTCTGTCATTCCTGTCGTGAAAGAAAGGAATGTACGGGTACTTGTCTTTTCAAACAATGTATAGAGCTTCTTGCCCTCCAATGCGTGGCTGTACTTCTCCGGGTTCTTCTTCATATCCAGTGCAAGATCAAGGATCTTCTGCAGCTCTTCCGCAGAGAAATTCTTGAAGTTCAACATATTCTTCATGATATCTTCCTCCTTTTTTCTACAAATATTTCTTTAAGTCGTCTACCTTGTCGGTCTTCTCCCATGGAAGGTCGATATCGGTTCTTCCGAAATGTCCATAAGCGGCTGTCTGCTTGTAGATTGGTCTGCGCAGATCAAGCATCTTGATGATACCAGCCGGACGCAGGTCGAAGTTCTCACGGATGATCTCTACGAGCTTATCATCTGCAAGCTTACCTGTGCCAAATGTATCTACCATGATGGAAGTTGGTCTTGCAACACCGATCGCATAAGAAAGCTGGATCTCACACTTCTCAGCCAGTCCGGCTGCTACGATATTCTTTGCTACATAACGTGCGGCATACGCTGCGGAACGGTCTACCTTTGTGCAGTCCTTTCCAGAGAATGCTCCGCCGCCGTGACGTGCATATCCGCCGTAAGTATCTACGATGATCTTACGTCCGGTTACACCGGAGTCACCGTTTGGTCCACCGATAACAAAACGTCCGGTTGGGTTGATGAAGAACTTCGTCTCATCATCGATCATATCCTGTGGAAGGACTGGATCAAATACATATTTCTTGATATCCTCATGGATCTGCTCCTGGGATACATTCTCGTCATGCTGGGTAGAAAGTACAACCGCCTCTAATCTACAAGGCTTTCCATTCTCATCATACTCTACCGATACCTGTGTCTTACCATCTGGTCTTAAATAAGGAAGTGTGCCGTTCTTACGAACTTCTGTCAGCTTTCTCGCAAGCTTGTGTGCTAATGAGATTGGATATGGCATAAGCTCTGGTGTCTCGTTTGTTGCATAGCCGAACATCATACCCTGATCGCCAGCACCGATTGCCTCAATCTCCTCATCGGACATATGATTTTCCTTTGCTTCGAGTGCCTTATCAACACCCATTGCGATATCGGTTGACTGCTTGTCAAGTGCCACGATGACACCACAAGTATCGCAGTCAAATCCGTATTTTGCACGGTCATAACCAATCTCACGGATTGTCTCACGAACGATTGTCTGAATATCGATCTGTGCCTTTGTTGTGATCTCGCCCATAACAAGTACCAGTCCAGTTGTTACGGCTGTCTCACAGGCAACACGGCTCATAGGATCCTGCGCTAAAAGCGCATCTAATACGGCATCACTGATCTGATCACAGATTTTGTCAGGATGACCTTCGGTTACTGATTCTGAAGTAAATAATAACTTCTCCATTTGTTCCTCCTTTGGAATGCATTTGTCTATGGTTCTTTGTCTCTTTTTCAGCGGCAATTCATAAAAAAGAAATCCGGCTGCAAGCAACCGGATTTGAAAGTCGTTATCAAATCTTCTTATTGCTCGACAACTTAATCTAAGTATCGCTCAGGTCGGCACCTTCCGTCTCCGGGGTTGCCGTGGCTTCTTCGTCCCTTATGACTCCACCACTCTGAATAAGAGAGACATGTTTAACATATATCATATATTTCTAATTGTCAATGGTTTTATTTGCTAATCTCGTTGTATTTGCGCATATTCTGGCGATTTTCATTCCTGTGTGCCATGCTTTTTACGGATAAATCGAATCAGCGCCGCAACAAGCATCAGAATCAGCACGCCTACTGCTGCGCCACAGCTATCGAGTAGCACGTCCTTTACCTGTCCGCTCCGTCCAAGAACAAACAACTGATGAAACTCATCCGTCGCCGCATACACCGTCGCAGTTCCCCACGCGAATAACGCAGACACCTTTCGTTTTCTTCGGACATCCAGCCATACACCACAGAGCAGCATTGCAAAGACGGCATATTCCGTCGCATGTGCCAATTTTCGGATCGGATGATCGACCTTCGCTGCAAACGCAAGCTGTGCTTCCTCCGACCAGTTCTTAAAATCCGGATGTACAATGCGTCCAAACTCCATACCGACCGTATAACTGTCCTCCGTCGATTCCTCGCCATTTCTGGCAGAGAAACAGAAGATCATAATCGCGAACAGTACCGACAATACAAGAAACACAATCTGCCGTTTCGACAGCCTCCCCGACTGCGTCTGTTTATCCTTAGATATGCTTCTTGATTGCATCTGCCAGTGCCTTCAAGGATTCTGATTCTGTCTCGCCCTGCTTCCATGTCACCTGTACATCATCCCCTGCATGACGTGGAATCACATGCATATGGAAATGATGCACAGTCTGTCCAGCTACTTCGCCATTGTTCTGCACGATATTCAGGCCCTCGCAGCCAGTCTCTTCCTGTACCGCTTTCGCAACGTGGGTTGCAAGCGAAAATACCTTGCCTGCAGTCTCCTCATCAAGCTGGTAGATATTATCGTAGTGCTCCTTCGTCAGAATCAGCGCATGTCCCTGATTGGCTGGTGCCAGATCCAGAATTACACGGCACTCTGGTGTCTCATATACCGTTGCAGATGGAATCTCTCCATTTGCGATCTTGCAGAAAATACAATCATCTTTTTTCATCTTTACTTACTCCTTTTTATTTTAACTACTTATACTTTACCATTTCTGATAAAGCATGGCATCGTTTTGCTCTTAGACCTGGTATCCACGTTTTTCGTAGTTTACACCCTGTATACTCTCGTTCAGGGTTCCTTTCCCATAGGTAAGTCCAGCGTACACCTGATGTACATTCTGCATCACAGCGCCCTCGTTGTCAAGTTCGTGTAAATGTACAAATCCGACACGTAAATCATCGACCATCTGCACACACCGATCCAGTTCATCCGGCTGTCTGCGTACTTCCGAGCGCACAAGCTTCCCATAGATAAATCGCAAAATGGCAATCACATTTCTTCCAAGCGGATCTTCCTTCGAGAAACATTCAATCAGCTCCTGCATCGCACGCCGCTCCTGCCCGATATTCTGCAGATATGCAGTCGTGTCATCCGCCTCATACGCGGCGATCGCGTCGTTACCATATGTATGAAAGATATCACACAGCACCAGAATCAGTCCGGTGTGGTTTTCCTGACTGATGCGCCGTGTGAATTCCTGTTTTTGTTCCTGTGTCATGGTGGTTTCCTCATATTCCTGTCTTATACATATTATCCCAATCCGGTCTGCGCCGCCTACTGCAGCAGCTGTAACAGCGATTCCGGTCTGTCGTTCGCCTTCTGCATCATGGAGATTGCCGCCTGCGACAAAACCTCCTGCTGCGTATATTCTGTCATCTCTTCAGCCATATCCGTATCCATGATCCGCGAATAAGCCTCCGTGATACTCTCACTTTGCACTTCGAGATTCGAATGCACATCATCCAGCCGGTTCTCATACGCACCCAGCTTCGAACGTGCAGCCGAAACTTTCTTCACTGCCTCATCAATGATATCAACTGCCTGACTTGCATATTCATGTGTATACATGATCAACTCATCCACGCCAAGTGATTTTGCATTCAGCTCTGGAATGTCGATGGCTAACTGCTCACCCTCGTTGGAACCTGTCTGTATTACCATCGTTCCAGCCGACAGCACTTCGATCTCTGCTGTTACAGCTCCACCATTTTCGGCAACAGCGCCCGGATCTGCTTCAATCGTCATAGAGAAGCCGCTTCGGTCTGTGACTTCAATCTTATTTCCATTTGTCTTCAAAGTTGCAGTCGTAGAAAATCCATCTTCTGTGATGTTCAAAGCTGCCTGACAATCCTTGCCCTGCATCATCGTGCCATCTGTCACTCCAAACACCGCTGCCAGCTCCGGATTTCCCACAGAGATGCTGATTTTCTCACTGCTGCCATATCCCTTTGTGCGGAACACCACCGGTGCTCCACTGTCAAAGCTCTCCTCTGTCGTTCCGTCATTCGACGCAAAGACATCAATATTGATCTTGGCAAGGCTGGTCTGGATCTTTCCATATACATCCTCCATCGTCATGCCTTCCTCGATCTCGATTGCAAATCCATTTACCTTCAAAGTTCCTGCCTGCTCTTTTGTGATCACGGCTGTAGAATAGGTAAATCCTGTCGTCATAGATGCCTGCTCTGCATCGGCTGTGACATTGATCGAATAAACACCCGTGCTTACCTCTGATGAAATGTATGTTGCTTTCACACCATTGACGCTGGACAGAGAACGTCTCGTCAGATCCCCATTCAGCAGTGTCTGTCCGTTAAATGCGGTCGTATCGGAAATCTGTGTCAGCTCAGCCGCCAGGGAATCAATCTCCTCCTGAATCGCATCACGATCGACCTCATCATTGACATCGTTTGCCGCCTGCACAGCCAGTTCCCGCATACGTCCTAAAATGCTGTGCATCTCCTCCATGCCGCCCTCTGCGGACTGGATCACAGAGATACCATCGTTAGAATTCAAAGCCGCGCGGTCAAGTCCCCGGATCTGTGCACTCATCTTCTTTGAAATCGCAAGTCCTGCCGCATCATCTGCCGGGCTTGTAATCTTATAACCAGAAGAAAGTCTGGACATCGACTTTGCAACTTTATTATTTATTTTACCGAAATTCGTCGTGGCATTCATCGCCAGCGCATTATAATTAATTCTCATGGTCTGCCTCCTTAAACCCGTTCGTTATGCTTCAGCTATCCAAATGTCTGCTTCTTATCCGGCATCATGTCCGCGGCACATTATACGTCCGCATCCCGGTTTTACTATGTTATATATCGGTAAGTTTCGCCATAGCCTTAACGAAGAATATTGCCGCCCGACACAGTTTTTGTGTGTCCGCTCCCCCGTTCATTCCACGCGCCGCTGTACGGCTTTCTCCAAGCGCAACTGCCGCATCCGCATATTCACTTCCGGCAAGCAGTTTCCGGAACGCATCCGTCTGTCCAGCAAGCCATGTATTCGCCTCCGAGGAACCGCCAAGAATCTCACCCGTGCATGTTCCCGCTTCGTCCATCCGGATCTGCGCCTGCAGCATACCATGCACCCCTGCCGCCATCCGGATCGTGATGCCGCGGGCTTCTACTCCGCCCGTCTGCATCGTCAGATTCACTACCTTCATACCTGACTCTGTCTCAACCGGGAGCTGATACTGCCTTCTGCCCGCCATGGCTCCCAATATTCGGAATCCTGCCTGCACGACCTTCATGCCCTGCAGCTGATCTGATGTTATATTTCCTTCTTCTGCCTGATCATACATCTGCTCTACCATCTGTTGCCGGATATCCGCATACATCTGCGCCAGATCTGCGTCTGCTTCGATCTGTTTCAGCAGCATCTCCGATTCAAACGGCAACGCAATCTCCTCTCCTGTGAGGGACTTCGCCATAGCATCCGTCTCTGCGTCAACTGCATCCTCCTTCGTATGGTCCTGCCATCCAATCTGCTTCCATACCTGTGATGCAAATGTATAGAAATTCATGGACGCCTGATGATTGACAGCTTCTGCTTCCGGTCCTACCGACATTTCCTGCAGTATATAATCCGCCGCTTCCAGATTCTGTGCGCTCTCTTCAATATCATTTGCCTGCAGAAGCTGTTCTGCCTGTGCAAGCATCGGAGAATCAGAGATTTTCTCCCATGGGTTTTTATATTCTTCCTGCGCAGCCATCGGTTCATTTCGGCTCATATATTCATCTTTCTCTCCCATGCGGAGCTGTCCGGTCCAGGTACCATCCGCACCAACCCGTCCCGCATATGCACGCGCGATCTGATCATCCATCTTCTCCCCACGTGTCTGCAGATCCGCAAGCATACCGAACGAATCATCGACCACAGCCTCCATCCCGGCGGCCTTCCGGCTTCGCATCGCAGTAATCAGATTGCGCACGGTAAGCCGGCTGTTGTTCGCGAACAGATACCCGGCTTCCCGGTCGCCGGATTTCTCTAACTGTTTAAACACCCGGTATAACCCGATATACCCTGCGCGTTCCTCACTGCTGATCTGTCCACGCTTCTCTACATCACGCAGATACGTCGTAAAATCGTCTGTCTCCTTCACACCTGCTTTGTAATTTTTGTTCCGTAGTGTCTGATTGAGTTCATCGACGGTCATATCAAGCGGGTTGATACCATCCCGGATCATAGACAGCACCGCATTCGGATGGCATGCGGCAAGCATATCATTGACCGCTCTGTCATACTCTATGATCTGTGCGATATTTTTCTCCGTGATTTCCATACGGTTATACCCGAGAATCTGTACCGCCCGTGTATGTTCCTCATCCACCGGCAGATTCATATCTGTCAGTATATCTTCGATATTTGAAAATGCTTTGCGGATACTATCTCCCATATCCGCACGCGGGGCTGTACCAAGTGCCTCATACCCGCGCTCCATCGCTGCGAAATCTGCTGAACGTCGGATCGTCTGTGTCGATATATCTGCCACCCCATCCGGCACATTGTTATCGGACATCCGGCGTTGCATATCACCCGCCTGTCCACCGATCTGGCGTTCTTCCTGTACAAGCTTCGCAAATCCATGTACCGTCACCGACTGCGGCGCATCCGTACCTGCCAATACACCAAGCCTTGCTGCCGGTGCCGCGCCAATCGTCTGCAGATCTGCCTGCATCTGCTGATAGATTGCCTTGTTCTCTTCTGTTGGTGCAACGCCCTGCTTCGCAAACATCTCCTGCATAAGCTGTTCCTCTGCATTCCGCAGCTTCGCCACCACCTGCGCCAGTTCACGGGTATCAATATTGATATCCACAGAGAGCATCCGTACCGCAACACTCTGTGTCATGGAGAGCCGGATCTCTTCTAACTGCCGCAGTGCCGTTACCTCCCGCAGCGTCTGATTCTGTATGTCGGTACCTGCAATCCGACTATCCTGTAACTGTATGCTCTTATCCGCGGTTTCGTCGTATGCTCCCACCGACTGTCCATCCCGTACACCATCATACTGCGCGGCCACCATCGCAGCGATTGTAAGCGGCCGCTCCGTATGTACTGCCTGCGCCACATCCTCTGCCGTAATCGAAGCCGCATCCTGTCTGAGCTTTGCCGCTCTCGTCTCAAGCTCCTGTGTCGGCAGTTTCTCTGCCTGCCCCGCCGTCGGCAGTTCACCGATATCTTTCCCGATCTGCGTCTGCATCTGCATATAAGCCCGCACGGAATCCGTCGTGACCGGAATATCATTTGCCAGAAGCAGATTTGCCCCGGCCATGCTCGTTTCATCCACAACAAACCCAGCCTGCATAATCACATGTGCGAGCTGCGCCTGCATGCCGGAATCCGCATTTCCATTTTCACCGGAAGCATGCACCGATTGTTCAGCGCTCTGTTGCGGCCTGGATATTGTCTGTTGTGCAGCCTGTTTCGCCACATATGCGGTATCCCCACCGAATTCCTCCACCGTGGCAATCTCTCTTTGTCCACTGTAATGCGCCTTGTAGAGCGTCTCCTGTGTAAGTGGCTGCCGATTCCTCAGCAGATACAAAATGTCCTTGTTCCCCACCTGCAGCTTCACATCTGTCCCCGCTATCTGCGCCCCGCTGCTCGTAAAAACCAGATTCGAGACGTCTCCCTCCCCAATCTGCGCCTGTGCGAGCACATTTGCAAGCACGTCCTTATGCGCATCTGCGCGCATGGAAGTAACCAGCCCTTCTATGTCCGAAAGCGATGCCGAAGCGACATCCACGCCCATCATGCGAAGCTTCTTTATCTCCTCGGGAGTAAGGGAACTCGCAATCTCCCGTGCATCTGCACGTGCCTGTTCCTGACTGTCTGTCTCCTCCCTTTGTTCCTGCTTCGCCTTCTCCTGCATGTCCTTGCGGTACTCATTAAAATTATCCATGACCGTCTGCGCGTTCGTGTCGACCGATGAATTCCTGTCGTACTGCACCTGCCCGACCTTCTCGAAGGCATCGAGCCGATCAACTGAAGCAGTCTTCATCTTTGTTCCACTGTAAGTATTTGCACTGTCACTATACGCTTTGATGGCATCCTGTGAATTTTTTATATTGATATTCTGCATAAAATGCTCCTTGCATCATTAATTTGTATGATATTATTCCTATCTTACATTGTTCCTATCTTGCATCGTTCCGATCCTGCGTTCCGGTTGCCCGAACCGGTTCTCTGTCTTTTATATCGGCACAGTCCGCCCAATCATTAAGAAGCTGCATGGTGTCTGAAGCACAATATCTGAAACGTAAAGCTCCAAGATTGCATATGATTAAAGTGAAAAAGCATGGACGGCTCATTATGAACCAACCATGCTTTTTCATTACTATCTCATGCACATCTGTTACTACTTACCAGTACAAGCACATGTATAATATTTCATCATTTAATTGAAAAATGGTGTCCCGGGTGCTACCGTCCCATCATAGATCAGACCGGTTTCCGGCAACTTCCCTGCATTGCTATCGACCCGCATATTTGCAACCTGTTCTTTGGACAGTTTCATGTCAGCCGGAAGCTTATCATAATCTTCTGAATACCACCAGTTTCTTCCGTAATACGACTTCACTGCATACCAGCCACCTCGTTGCGCATCATATTCATACAGGACATCCTGTGTGACGGTTTTGCCGGATGCATTTGTAAATGTTTTATTTCGGACAAGAATATCCGAAGTCGGATGCTGTGCATAAGTTGCCTTCAGGTCAATACAGTTATTCTTATTGACATATCTTCCGTCCACCCATACATCCTCCATATGGTGGACGCCGTTTCCAACACCTGTATATGCACTCACATACGTATATGCCGTTCCATATCCCCAGCCCTCAGCAGCAACCTTCAGCCAACTGCCTGCGCCAATGTTTTTCTCAAATTCATCTCCGGACAACTGATTCCGGTATGTCTGTAACTCATCGGTCGATTGTTTCTCATATTGATGAATTTTCTTTTCCAGTTTATCGAGGGACGAAGAAAATGCGTAATCATTCGCTCCACCGTCAAAGGTAAATAAACTTTCAATATATTTGGACATAACCGGATCGGTGTTTCCGCGTCCGGCACCACCATATGATTTCGTTGTTCCGTTCCATGTTACATCGACCAGATAATGCGCCGAGCCTGACGAAACCGTACAATCCGGCTGCAACGCTTTCGCTACATTCGCCATAACGCCCGGAACTCCTACGGATGACAACACCATCGGATGAAGGTATTCCAGGAACATCATCTCATCCGCCGACTGCCACATCGAATAGTGTTCATTCAAAGACAATTCCGGGTATGGAGATGTTGCCAGCAGCGGATACGGGCGATTCGGATCCGGCTTCGATGTGTCAACGATGTTTTTCGGATAGACAGAAAGCCGCCCCAACGCTGAGTTCACACTTTGCAGATTGTCGAACAAGCCTTTTGATTTATCCGTGTAATTGTTAATCAGATAATCGGTCAGACTCTCCACCGATTTGCAGGAAACCTGAACCGGTGTATCCGTATAAACCGGCATTGTTGAATACGACACATTTCCCGAATAAGTAACTTTATAGGCACGATCAGCCTGCTGCAATGTATATGCTCCGCCATCGGAACCCGATTCAGACATCTGGAATATATATCCGCCCTTTACGCGGCCGGTTTCTTTATTCTCGTATTTGACATCGAAGAATCTCTGTGTCGTTGGGATAAGATAAGCTCCTTTTCCGGCCTTATACTTACTGTTTTTATCCTCAAAACGAACATAGGAAACATCCGGATTATCCGTCTTCACATAGAAATACTCATTGAAAGGCTCCAGCAGAGGAACGATTTCATATGAATATCTGGTAACATCGTTCTTGTTTGTTCCGGTTGAGCCCGTTGAACCCGATGTTCCGGTTGAACCGGTGCTTCCGTTTGAACCGGTGCTTCCGTTCGATACCGGATTTTCCGGCAAAGCAATTTCAGGCCGGTTCACAAAACCCGTTCCAACTGTAGATACGATACCTGCAACATTTCCCGGAGCCGCCCCGTTCTTTTGAACAAGAACGATCTGGATTGCCTCTAACCTTTTTGCATATCCGGCCGTTCCAGCAGCTGCTCCATTTCTTGTCCATCCAAGCCAGCCATACGACTGTGCATGTACGCGGTAATAAACATCATAGTGATTGGCAAGTTCTCCAGTAAGGTAAATCTGGATTGCCTCCAGCCGTTTTGCCTGCCCGCTTGTTCCGGACATCTCGCCATTCATTCTCCAGCGGGACTCCCAGCCATAGCTTTGTACATGTGTGCGATACACAATATTTCCCGTATATTGTTGATTGGTAAGTTTTATCTCTATACCTTCCAGGCGTTTTGCACGTCCGCTTGTACCTGCCATCACTCCGTTGTTCTTCCATCCCTGCCAGCCATAGCTTTGTACATGCGTACGATATGTAATGTTGGTCGTCTCCTGACCTCCGACATTCACATCAGAGGCGCCATTGAGCGATACGTAGTTTCTCCCATACCTGCTTACGATACCATTGACATTATTCTGAACCGTTGTTCCCCTTGCGACAACAACAATCTGAATTGCCTCCAACCGCTTAGCAAGCCCTGCTGTTCCGGCTGCCTGTCCATTTTTTGCCCAGGCAAGCCAGCCATATGACTGTGCATGCACACGATAATAAATATCGTAATTCTGTGCATTTGCACCGGTTAACTCAATTTTAATCGCTTCCAGACGCTTTGCTTCGCCCTGTGTTCCGCTCATCTCACCATTCGAAACCCACGGGAGCCAGCCATATGTCTGGCAATGTGTTGTATAACGGACCCCCAGATTATCTCCGGAGACGGTGATCCGGATTCCTTCCAGCCGTTTTGCTTTTCCGCTTGTTCCGGAGGCTTCTCCATCACGCTTCCAGGCAGATTCCCAGCCAAATGTCTGAACGTGTGATTTGTATTGTACCGAAACCCCTGCGGCTTCCACATTTTGAACCGGGGCATATGCAAATACAGACAGCACCATCACGATTGAAAGCACAAGTGCCCATACTCTTCTCTTATTCATAAATAACCCCTCCCTTGTCACCGCACGCTTACGCGGTATAGATCTTCTCTGTCACCGTATGGGACTCTCCCGGTGCCAGTTCTCTGTAGCCGGACTCTTCTCCTGGAATCGGCTGGTTTGGTGCATCGATGATCCATGTGCAAGGCTCTGGACAGAAGTATCCTTTGTCTCCATGATCGTTCCATACAACCCAGAATTTGAAGTCCTTACATACTTCATAGCAGATACGCTTGCCTGTTGCAGCATCCGTTGCCACTGCGCCATAGAATGGCTTGCCATCCAGACTTCCTTCCTCTGCAAAGAATACGTCATTGTCAATATCATGCAGCACTGGAACCTGTGAACCAGTCAGATACTGTCTGTCGTGATTTGTCTGTACGAGCATGTCACCTGTCGGAATGCAGGACTTTGAAAGCTCCCACTTCTCGCCAACCGGGATATACAGACGCATATCCAGACCATTTCCATCCTTTGTGAACGGTCCGTTGATCGTTGTATGGTTGCACATACCATATGGCATCTGCTTGTCAGATGTATTTGTCATTGTAAATGCATACTCCAGACCGTCATCGGACAAAGTAAATGTGAACTCTGCCTTGAAGCTGACTGGGTATGTCTCGAAAAATTCATCGTTCTTGTCATATATGTACTCTGTCTTTGCGATTGCCTTCTTGCCGTCCACGGCTGCACTCACAAGTGTATGCTCACGCTTATGCAGGAAACCATGAATATGGTTGCCAAGCGGATCATTCAATGGAAAATGATAGGTTGCATCGCTTACCTTCAGCACGCCATTTGCAAGGCGGTTTGGAAGATACAGAGTCGGAAGTCCATACACCTCCGGGCTCTTCTTCAGATCCTCAACAGAAAGGGATTCGTCATAACGGAAAATCTCAATGTCATTTTCAACATCCTGCATACGGATGACATTACTGCCTAAAAAAGGTGCCACGATTGCTTTGTACTTTCCTGCTGTCAGTGCAACTGCCTCTTTCCCTTTATAATCAATAATCTCTGCGGAATAACTCATTGTTTTTTCCTCCTTTTCAAGACTGCACCTTTCGTGCAGTTTCACTCAAAAAATTTCATTTCAAATCACATAAAATAATAGCACATCGACCATACTATGTCTAGGAAAAAAGAACACAAGACATGCTTTTTGCGTATGATATGGATAGGCACGCATGCAACCGATTATTCACAAGTCTTTTCGAGTTTTACCATCCATTTCTCCCCCTTGCTAAGATACCACCCGCGCGGTTGCATTTTTATAAAAAGGGACCGATTTGTTTCGGTCCCTGTAATTTATTATCTGTGCTATTATAATTTGAATTTGATCTGCACTGGCTCCTTCAACGACTGTCCGCCTCTCGACTTCACATTTTTTGTGATCGTCAGGAAATAGTATTCGTTCGTCGAATACGGCTCCAGCGGTTCCACCTCGATAATCTCATTTTTCGTATCATAACGGATATAGGATTGCAGCTTCTGGTTCTGCGAATTCATCACATACATCGTTTCCTTGTTCACCGTATGCGGGTCCAGCGGAATATTGAACCGCACGCGCCACACAAAATTCCCCGTCTTAAAACGCAGATCCTGCTTGACCTTGTTCGCAAGCTGTGGTGGAATATCTTCTATATCAATCAAATTTTTTGCCATTTGCAACTCCCTCTGTCGTAATCCAATGCCGCATTTCCAGCATCCATCTTCTGTACTCACTCATGTTTTAGTTTATCACAAAGCGCATGTGCGAACAAGAATTTTGCCGCTGTCTGTCAGAATTTTGTACACACATTTTCTTTACATCACAGATTTGTAACACTACAATAAAATTGTTACGAATTTGTTATCGTACATTTCAATATATCGTCACATTTTCCATATATTTGAATAGCGTATGCCATATATGGGAACACTGACTGCAAGTACATATTCCGTAGGAGAGCAAATCATGAAACATAAATTTCAGTTTTCCTACAAAAGACAAAAATTACTGACATTTACTTTGGTGGGAAGCAGTCTGCTCGTCTGTCTGATGAGTCAGGCACGCGAATTTCCATCGATCAAATTACCGCAAAAAGAATACCGACTAACCGGAACATCCCTGCAAAGTGTAAAGGAAATCGTTCCTTATTATGATTCCTGCAACACCGTCTACGATGATTCCCTCTATCAGGGCGAGATCGTCGTCACACAGGAAGGCACCGCTGGCCAGCAGGAAACAACTGCTTTGATCACCTATTTAAATGGACACGCTGTGTCCGAGGAGATCATCGATTCCCGCGTCATCACGCCCGCGATTGCCCGCGAGGTACATGTCGGAACAAAGGAGCGACCGGACTTTCTGATTCCAGTCGATGATTACGTCATCACTTCTTACGTCGGTCCGCGCTGGGGCAGAACGCACAACGGAATCGACCTCGCGGTCAATGTCGGCACGCCTGTCAAGAGCAGCACCGCCGGAACCGTCATACAATCCGGTTGGAACGGTGGCTACGGCATCAGTGTCTATGTGGACTGCGGCGATGGCATGGTCATCCGTTACGGACATCTGTCTGAAACTTCTGTCGAAGTCGGACAGACCGTCGCACAAGGCGATCTGCTCGGACTTTCCGGCAACACCGGAAACAGCACCGGACCACATCTGCATTTTGAAATGCGGGTAAATGATGAGGTTGTTGATCCGATGGAATACGTGCAGCTGCAATAAAATAGCAGGGGGTATTTGATTGGAATAATTTAATTTTTACATTTGGGTGGGGCGGAAATTTTCATAAGAAGATATGTAACAGGATTTCCAATCACTGCTTGTCCCAACACACACCCAAGTGTATTATCAAAGATATCATCAAATTCAAACAAGCCCCGGCACAGCCAAAGCTGCAAGCCTTCAATACTTGTAGAAATCAGAATTCCAGTAACCAACGCCAGCCAAATACCTCGTTTCCGTCCACTCGCAAGCGGCAGCAATGCACCAATCGGAACAAACAACGCAATATTCAGCAGAATCTCCCAAAACAAGCTATGTGTATATCCCTCTTCAAAGGCATGATACACTACCTTCCACGACCAGAACCATTCATACTCCGCCTGCCTTGTCCCTGGCTGCCGCATAAACACAGTCGAACCAAATACAAGCATCAGATATGTCACAAGCAATAACACAGAAACGGCCTGCACCCAACGAATATGCTTGCGTAGCACTTGTATCAATAAAATGGCTGTTACTCCTATCAAAACTGAGAAAAATACAACCGCTTCAAACGCGGTCCACTCTGGATAATATTTTATAAATATCTGATTGAGATCCATATGTTTCCCCTTTCCTTGTGTAGTATAGCACAAGTTTTTATCCTCAGATATAACCTGTATTTTTAATCAAAATTACAAAAACCGGACTTGACGATTCTGCATGAAATATAGCAGAAAATGCACGAAAGTGAAAAAGTATGCTCTCCAGCGCGTCAATTGTGCCACCCCCCTTGTTTTTTCTTCCACTTATGTTACGATAAATTTGTTCAAAGCAAACACCTTTGGACATCTTGGGGAGAGGATGAGTTGCTGATGTTCGGAAGCAGCTCAGATGTGTGTTTTATATAGAAATACCGTGTGGATTGGGGAATCCACACGGTATTTTGCTATATGTTTCTTTTATATATTTATTTTTTCTGTATACTTTTTAAATGGGACAATCACCGCTGCTGCTAATGCAATAAATAGTTCAAAATTATCAGACAAAAAATATGCCCATTCCGATAACTCACTAATTACTTTGTATCCGACTGTGTCCTCCGACGTGTTTCTCCTTATACTGTGAATTGATGGTACTTCTCGTAATGCGATATTTTCTATATTGCCTTCCTCTAAAGCACTCTCTATATCCTGCACTTGTATTCCATATTTCGTATAATCAAAGTTATCAACCTTACCATATACTGCAATAATTATTGTAAACGCTAAAATAAAAACTTCCACGATATTTAAAATCACTTTCGCATTTTTAAATATAATGCCCTTATTGATCAATTTTTTATTTATGTGTAACAATATTATGAATACCAACAAGACCGCAATAATAAGCACTACGCTTCGGCAAAAGGGTCCAAAAACATTATTTATAGCATATGACGAATTCATCAACTTTGCACCATTTCCTAAATCCACATAACTAACCCTATTTAATAAGCTCTCATAAATCACCTTATCAAAAAATAAAATCAGAACTACAGGAATAAAAAAATAAATAATTGAAATCCACCAGTATTTATTTTTTTCTCTTTTCTTAGCCTTTGTTCTCTCCAAATCCCATTTTTTCTTTTTCAAACTCGAACGATTCATATAACTTCCTTGTATGATAATTAGGAAGTTAATTATCACACGTTTCCTTTCTTTTAATATC
>OGHO01000045.1_pt1 | contig 148181 bp, 181 predicted proteins | sample 1571421 | NCBI WGS metagenome assembly OGHO01 (sample SAMEA2581937, study PRJEB24529) | metagenome | biome: Human gut stool | place: China | collected 2011
AAGCTACAATCGCTAGCCATTTGAGATTTTCTCCTTTTAGTCGAAAACTCAAATCAGGCGATAACAAATCAAAGAAAAATTTTCAATTTTTCTTATTTGTTCTTAACTATTATCTCTTATTTTTTGTCTCATAGCTTTTTGCATTTTTCTTTCAGCATCTTTTTTTGCAATATCTTGACGTTTATCATAAAGTTTTTTTCCTTTTCCTACTCCTAATTCAAGTTTGACTAAACTTCCTTTGAAATATAAAGAAATAGGAACTAAAGAATAACCGTCAATTTTTACTTTTGAATATAATTTTAATAATTCTCTTTTGTTTAATAATAATTTTCTATCTCGTAAAGGGTCTTTGTTATAAATATTTCCATGTTCATAAGGACTTATGTGCATAGAATATATATAACATTCTTCATCTTTAAAACCAGCATAACTATCTTTTAAATTTACTTTTCCAGCTCTTATAGATTTTATTTCTGTTCCTGATAAAACAATTCCAGCTTCATATTTATCTTCTATATTGAAATTATGGTAAGCAACTGGATTCTTTGCTATTAATTTTGTCTCCATAGTTTTTATTCCTTTCGAAGATATTGTACTCTAAAAAGTGGAAAAAATCAATATTAAGAATAAAAGTCTTGAATAATAAAAATCGTTAAATACATTACTTAATGATAAAAATGAGGCTGTATAAGAGTTAAAAATAAGTAAAATAACCCAATAAACGTTATTATTTTCCAATCTAGAATTATATATTTTTTATTGACTTTACTATATTTTATTGATAAAATTTAATCATAATTAAATCATTAAGTAATGTACTTAATATTTAGAAAGGGAAAAGAAATGAGAACAAAAGAAAATAAAGGTGTAACATTAATAGCATTAGCAGTGACAATAATAGTAATGTTAATATTAGCAGGAGGAATAGTATCAACATTGACAGGAAATAGTGGAATAACAAGTAATGCAAGACTGTCAAAAATAATGAATGAGTTATCAAAATATAAAGAAGAAGTAGAATTATATAAAGCAAATAAAATTGTTGAAAATGAAGGCTTTTTAGGTGAAAGTCTTTTTGCGGGTAAAGATTCAATTAATTATAATATAAAATCAGATGAGGAAATTGGAAATATAAAAAGTATAATACCCAATATAACTGATGAATATATAAATATATTACAGATAATAAAAGGCGAACTATTAATAAAGTCTAAAGATAAAAAACAAATAAAAGCAGCACAATTAGTTGGGATTCAAGTTAATCCATATGATATAACAGATGATGGAGAATTATTATCGTCAAATGGAAATTTGTTATTAATGGATGAAACGGGAACATTAACATTGCCAGATACAATTAAAAAAATAGGATATGGCGCATTTTCTGGAGTAGAAGGTTTAAAAACAATAATAATTCCAGGAAGTGTAAAAGAAATTGCTGAAAATGCATTTAGCAATAACAAAACATTAGAAACGGTAATCTTAAATGAAGGAATTGAAATTATTGGAGGAAGTGCATTTAGTCAATGTGATAATTTAGTTAATGTACAGTTGCCGTCAACAATAAAAAAAATAAAAAATAATGCATTTTATTATTGTATTAATTTAAAAAATATTAATATTCCTTTAGGAGTAGAGGAAATATCAGCATATACATTTTGTGGATGTAGAAAATTAGAGAAAATTATAATTCCAGAAGGGGTTGAATGTTTAAATTATGCAAGTTTTACAGATTGTCCTAATTTATCAAATATAAAATTACCTTCTACTTTATTAAAGATAGATACTCTTGCTTTTTCAAATTGTATAAGTTTAAATAATATTGAATTAACGAATAACGAAACATTTAAAATTGAAAATGGAATATTACTTTCAAAGAATACGTCAGATATAATATTTATATTTCCTAATTATATAAAACAAAAAGATAATTTTGAAATTCCAGAAGGAACGAAATATTTTAATATATCACTTGCAAAATATATTAATTTAAAGAAAATAAAGATTCCAAGTACATTAAAAGATCTTAATGCAAGTTTATTGCCATCAAGTATAGAAGAGGTTGAGTTAAACTTAAATAATGATGTGTTAGAAAATGATAAGGAAAATAAGATTGTATATATGAAAAAAACTAATGAATTATGTATGTGTTATTCTAAAGAAAAAACAATAAATATAAAAGAGGGGATAGTTGCATTAAATGCATATTCTTTTAATCAAGCAACATCAGCTGAATATATTATACTACCAGATTCAATAAATTATATAAAAAATCAAGCATTTACAAATGTAAATACAGTTAAGGAAATAAAAATAGGAAAAAATGTTTCAAAAATAGAACCATGTTTTAAATATTGGAATTATAATGGAATAGTAACAATTGATTCAGAAAACAAAAATTACATGATAGAAGATAATACTTTATATACTAAAGATAAAAAAACATTAGTGAGAGTTTTGAAAAATATTTATGAAACATATTCAGTAAAAAAAGGTGTTGAAGTAATTGGAGAGTCTGCGTTTATGGTGCAATCAAATATTAATAGAATAGTGATACCAGATACAGTAAAAGAAATAAAGAATAATGCTTTTTCTTATTGTGTTAATATTGATGAAATAGAAATACCAAATTCTGTGAATAGTTTGGGAAGGAGTTTATTTGTTGATTGCAGAAAATTAAATAAAGTGACATTAAAGAAAAAAGAACAATTTATTCAAAATGCTCCATGGGGTGCTCCAAAAGGAATGAAAATTGTAAATTGGATTTAAAATAAAGAACCTAAAATGATTGATATTTTAGGTTCTTTATGATAAGATAAAAACACCAAAAAGTTACAAAAAGAAAGGTAACAAACAAATGAAAATAGGAATAGATATAGGCGGAAGCCATGTAGGAATAGGGCTAGTAGACGAATTCGGAAACATACAACAGAAGAAAGAAAAATATATAGTAGAAAAAATCGAAAACGAAAGTCAAATAAATAAACAAAATTTAAAAGAAGAAATAACACAATTTATAATACAAACAATAAAAGAATATCAAAAAATGGACTTTGTAGAAAATGTAGGAATAGCAGTACCAGGAACAGTAAATCAAACAACAATTATAAAAGCAGTAAACTTAGAAATAGAAAATTATGAAATAGCACCAATAATAGAAAAAGAAACAGGAACAAAAGTAAAATTAAAAAATGATGCAAAATGTTCAGCATTAGCAGAACAAAAATATGGAAACTTTAGTGAATGTGAAAATGGACTATTTCTATGTATTGGAACAGGAGTAGGTGGAGCTGTAATATATAATGGAAAAGTATTAGAAGCTAAGGAAGTACCAGGATTTGAATTTAGCCATATGATAATACAGAAAAATGGATTACAATGTAATTGTGGAAAAAGAGGTTGTTTTGAAATATATGCAAGCCTAAAGCGATTTAAGGAAAAAATTGCCTATGAATTCAATTTAACAACTCTTAGAAATGAAGAAGTAATAAAAATTATATTAAATAATAAAGATGACATAAGATTAAAATATTTTTTAAATGAATATATAGAAAACTTAGCAATAGGAATATCAAATCTGATTAATATATTTGAACCAGAAAAAATATTAATAGGAGGAGGATTTGCAGATTATAAAGAAATATTACTAGAACCATTAAAACAACAACTTTTAATAGGAAACTTGCTATTTAACAAAAGAAATGATATAATAATTCAGCTTGCAAAATTCAAAAACGATGCAGGAATTATAGGAGCAACTCTAATATAAAAAGGAATGAAATGAAATGAAAAAAAGAGTATCATTTATTACATTAGGATGTAAAGTAAACCAATATGAAACAAATGCTATGATGCAAAAATTTCAAGAAAATGGATATGAAATTGTAGAAATAGATAATGTATCAGATATATGTGTTGTAAATACATGTACAGTTACAAATATGTCTGACAGAAAATCAAGACAAGCCTTAAGAAAAGTAAAAGATAAGAACAAAGATGCAATAATAGTAGCAACAGGTTGTTATGCTCAAAGTTCAAAAGAAGAACTAGAGAAGATGCCTGAAATTGATGTTGTACTTGGAAACGAAGAAAAAAGAGATATAGTAAAATATGTAGAAAAATATTTTGAACAAAATCAAAAATTAACAGCAGTTCAAGATATATCAGTCCAAAAAGAATTTGAAGATATGGGACAAATTTCATATACTGAAAAAATAAGAGCAGTAATAAAAGTACAAGATGGATGTAACCAATTTTGCTCATATTGTATAATTCCATATGCAAGAGGAAGAGTGCGCAGTAGAAAAATAGATAGTATAATAAAAGAAATAGAACAAATTGCACAAAAAGGAATAAAAGAAGTTGTAATAACAGGAATACATCTTGCATCATATGGAAAAGACTTTGAAGAAAATATAGGTCTAATAGATTTATTAGAAGAAATAAATAAGATAGATGGAATAGTAAGAATAAGATTGGGCTCATTAGAACCCAAAATAATAACAGAAGAATTTATGCAAAGACTAATAAAACTTGAAAAAATATGCCATCATTTTCATCTATCATTACAAAGTGGATGTGACAATACATTAAAAAGAATGAATAGAAAATATACAACAAGTGAATTTGAAGAAATTGTTCAAAGATTAAGAAAATACTATAATGATGTAATTTTAACAACAGATATAATAGTTGGATTTCCAGGAGAAACTGAAGAAGACTTTGAAACAACATATAATTATCTGAAAAAAATAAATTTTTACAAAATGCATGTATTTCCATATTCACCAAGAAAAGGAACTGTTGCTGCAAAAATGCCAGATCAAATACAAGGTGATATAAAAGAAAAAAGAAGTAAAAAATTAATTGAATTATCAAATGAAAATCAAAAACAATATAATCAAAATTTAATTGGAAAAGATGTAGAAGTATTATTTGAAGAAAAAAATAAAGAAGGATATTATAAAGGACATACTCAAAATTATATATTAGTAGAATATAAAACAGATGAAGAATTAGAAAATAAAATAGTAAAAGTAAATATAAAAAAAGCAGAAATAGAATATGTTATTGGATAGATATGTTACAATTGTAATATTTTTGTAATATAAACTTAATATAAAATAACTTGAAAAAAATACACATCTATTATATAAATATAATAGAAAAAATAAACACAAAGGAGGAAGAAATATGGCAAATATAGAAAAAGTTTCAGGTGTTTTTGGTGGAATAAAAACAGATGAACCAATTCAAAATTGTGGAAATAATGGAATCGGAATCGAAAATGCAATAAACATAAATGGTGAGAATACAATTAATAATTCAAGTACAGGAACAAACTTGCCTGCAAAGAATACATTTTGGAATAAAGTAAAATCAGTATTATTCTATGATATAAAAGTAGAATTAACACCATATGAACAAAAAGTAGAAGATGAAGTAAATGAATTCTTACACCAAGAAGTTACTTGGACAAAAGTTAAGAATTTCTTATTTCAAGAAGTAACATTTGGAAAAAAGAAAAATTTGTAGAATGAAATAATAAAAAAAGGAAAAAATAGCAAGAAAGACTTGCTATTTTTTATGTTTTAGAGTAAAATATAGTCGTCAAAAAAGGGAATAATCCCAAAAAGAGAAGGAATAGCTACAAAAATTAGGCTAGAACCTCAAGAAAGGAAAGAAAAAATATGAATATAATTATGTTAGGAGCACAAGGAACAGGAAAAGGAACTGTTGCAGGATTAATCAGTGAACAAACAGGATTACCACAAATATCAACAGGAGATATATTCAGAAAAAATATAAGTGAGAAAACACCACTTGGAGTAGAAGCTGACAAATATATATCAAAAGGAAATTTAGTACCAGATGATATAACTGTACCAATGGTTGAAGACAGATTAACATGGGATGATGCTAAAAATGGTGTAATATTAGACGGATTTCCAAGAACAATAGAACAAGCAGAAAAACTAGATAAAATCTTAGCTAAGAAAGGTGAAAAAATAGATTTAGTAATAAATCTAGTAACACCAAAAGAAGAGATAATAGACAGAATGCTAACAAGAAGAGTTTGCACAAATCAAGATTGTAAAGCAACATATAATATAAAATTACATCCACCAGTAAAAGAAGGAATTTGTGACAAATGTGGCTCACCATTAAAACAAAGAACAGATGACTCAGATCCAGAAGCAATAAAAAGAAGATTAGAAATTTATGAAGAAAAAACAAGCCCATTAGTAGAATATTATAAAGAAAAAGGTGTACTAAGAACAGAAACAGTTAGTATATCAATAAATAGAATGGGAAAAGATGTTGCAAATGATGTTGTAAGAGACATAAAAAAATAGTCTAAATAGCTTGCTTAAATATAAGCAAGCTACATATTAATATTAGTATTGTGCCTAAAGAAAAAGACGCAAGTTTGTTAATACGCATCTAGTTTTGAAATAAACAATTTTTTCGAAACTACAAATTATATATTTTGAAGGGAAGAATAAAAATGGTAACAATAAAATCAAAAAAAGAAATAGAATTAATGAGAGAAGCTGGAAGAGTAACAGCTTTAACACATAAAGCAATAGAAGAAGCAATAAAACCAGGAATGACAACAGCAGATATAGACAGAATAGCTGAAGAAACAATGAAAAAGAATGGAGCAATATCAGCAGAAAAAGGATATGATCCAGGAATAAGAGGAATACCACCATATCCAGCATCAACATGTATTTCAGTAAATGATGTAGTAATACATGGAATTCCATCAAAGAAAACAATAATAAAAGACGGAGATATAGTAAGTGTAGATTTAGTTGCATTAAAAAACGGATATAATGGTGATGCAGCAAGAACATTTATGGTAGGAAATGTATCACCAGAAGCCAAAAGACTAGTAGAAGTAACAAAACAAGCATTTTTTGAAGGAATAAAATATGCTAGAAAAGGAAATAGAATTGGAGATATTTCACATGCAATTGGAGAATATGTAAAATCACAAGGATATTCTGTAGTAAGAGAATTTGAAGGACATGGAATAGGAAAAGAAATGCATGAAGAACCAGAAATACCAAATTACGGAAAAGCAGGAAGAGGAATAAGACTTGAACCTGGTATGACATTGGCAATAGAACCAATGGTAATTGCAGGAAAACCAGATATTTGGGAATTAGAAGATGGATGGACAATTGTAACACAAGATGGAAGTTTAGCAGCACATTATGAAAATACAATTTTAATTACAGAAAATGATCCAGAAATATTGACAATCATTTAAAAGTGTTATATAATAAATGAGTTAAAACCCAATTTCTACGAAAAATTGGCAAAAAAGTAAGAAAAATCTAAATACAATAACATGTTTTTAGAATTTTATTGCTCTTTAAGAAGGAGGAAAAAAACTTGGCAAAGGAAGATGTTATAGAAGTAGAAGGAGTAGTTGTTGAAACACTACCAAATACAACTTTTAAAGTAGAACTTGAAAATGGACACCAAATATTAGGCCATATTTCAGGAAAACTAAGAATGAACTATATAAAAATATTACCAGGAGACAAAGTAAAAGTTGAACTATCACCATATGACTTAACAAGAGGAAGAATTACTTGGAGAGCAAAATAAAATTTAAAAAACATATTGGAATTTATGAAGAATATTATAAAATAAATTTGAAACGTAAATTAACCCAATTATATAAAAATCAAGTTTGAAGACACAACTTAATTCACAAGGCGAAGGTCATTCCTTAGCCCAAGTGGAATGCGGCAAGCTAAGGAATGTCTGAAGACAATTTAAGGAGGTGCAAAGAAATGAAGGTTAGACCATCAGTAAAGAAAATGTGTGACAAATGCAAAGTAATAAAAAGAAAAGGTGTAATTAGAGTTATTTGTGAAAACCCTAAACACAAACAAAGACAAGGTTAATTCCTTAAGTTTATAACACAAATAAGGTAGCGGCTGTTTAACATATAGATGTTAACATATCAAATTTGTGTTTATATATATGTCCAATATTAATTTTTAAAGATCTATTAAATTAGATGCATTTCACCTTTAAAAAAAATAAGGACAAACAAATAAAAAATTTGGAGGTGCAAAGAAACATGGCTCGTATAGCAGGAGTAGACTTACCTAAAGAAAAAAGAGTAGAAATAGGACTTACATATATTTATGGTATAGGAGTAGCTAGCTCAAACAAAATATTAGCAAAAGCTGGAGTAAACCCAGACACAAGAGTTAAAGATTTAACTGATGAAGAAGTTAATAGCATAAGAAAAGTTATTGACGAATCATACAAAGTTGAAGGTGATTTAAGAAGAGAAGTAGCTCTTAATATAAAAAGATTAACTGAAATTGGATGCTACAGAGGATTAAGACATAGAAGAAGTCTTCCAGTAAGAGGACAAAGAACTAAAACTAATGCTCGTACAAGAAAAGGTCCAAGAAAATTAGTAAGTAGATCAAAGAAAGATGTAAAATAAGACTTTTAAAACAGTGTAAAACTGTTATATAAGGAGGGAAATAAGAACAATGGCTAACAAAAATGTTGCAAAAAAACCAGTAGCTAGAAGAAATAGAAAAAACATCGATAAAGGTGCTGCACATATTCATTCTAGTTTCAATAATACAATAGTAACAATAACAGATACAAACGGAAATACAATTTCATGGGGAAGTGCTGGAGGACAAGGTTTCAAAGGTTCAAGAAAAAGCACACCATTCGCAGCTGGAGAAGTTGCTGAAAAAGCAGCTAAAGAAGCTATGGAACATGGATTAAAAACAGTTGAAGTATATGTTAAAGGTCCAGGAGCAGGTAGAGAATCAGCAATAAGATCTTTACAAGCTGCAGGATTAGAAATCAGTAGCATCAAAGATGTTACACCAATCCCACATAACGGATGTAGACCACCAAAAAGAAGAAGAGTATAATTTTTTATACTTAGGTGGATTATAAAAAGAAATTTAAAATTAAGAATATAAATAAAATATAATGAAAGAGGTGTAAAAGATGGCACGTTATACAGACGAACAATGTCGTATTTGCCGTAGAGAAGGACAAAAATTGTTCTTAAAAGGTTCAAGATGTTATTCTGATAAATGCAGTATTTCTAGAAGAAATTATGCTCCAGGACAACACGGACAAAAAAGAGCTAAACTTTCTGAATACGGAACTCAATTAAGAGAAAAACAAAAAACAAAATCATACTATGGAGTTGGAGAAAAACAATTTAGAGGATATTTCGAAATGGCATCTAATAAAAAAGGAATCACAGGTGAAAACTTACTACAAATATTAGAAAGCAGATTAGATAATGTTGTATATAGATTAGGATTTGGAGCTTCAAGAGCTCAAGCAAGACAACTTGTAAACCATGGACAATTTGCAGTTAATGGACAAAGAGTTGATATACCATCTTACTTAGTTAAAGCAGGAGATGTTATAACAGTAAGAGAAAACAAAAAAGAAAATGGAGCTATAAAAGCAAATATTGAAGCAAATTCAGCAAGACCAGTTCCAGCTTGGTTGGAATTAAATAACGAAACTTTAAGTGGTAAAGTAGTAAGATTAGCATCAAGAGAAGATGTTGATATTCCAGTTGAAGAGCATTTAATAGTAGAGCTTTACTCTAAATAATAGTTTTTAATTAGAAAAATATTAGGAGGTAGAAATGATAGAATTTGAAAAGCCAAATATTGAATGTCTAGAGGTTGATGATAATAACAATTATGCAAAATTTGTATGTGAACCATTAGAAAGAGGATATGGCGTTACAATTGGAAATTCTTTAAGACGTATATTACTTTCATCTTTAACAGGATGTGCATTAACAAGTGTTAAAATTGAAGGTGTTTTACATGAATTTTCAAGCATACCAAATGTTGTAGAAGATGTTCCAGAAATTATAGTAAACTTAAAAAATGTTAGACTAAAATTTACTGAAAACGAAGAAAAAGTTATGAGAATTAACTTTAAAGGAGAGGGAGAAGTAACTGCAGGAGATATCATTACAGATGGAACTGTAGAAATATTAAATCCAGACTTACATATAGCAACTGTTGCTGAGGGTGGACAATTGATTATGGAATTAACAGCAGATATGGGAAGAGGATATTCCCCTTCTGAAAAGAATAAAAAACCAAACCAAGACATATCTGTGCTTCCAATAGATTCAATTTATACACCAGTAAAAAAAGTAAATTATCAAGTAAAAAACACTAGAGTAGGCCAAATGGTTGATTATGATAAATTAATTATAGAAGTATGGACAGATGGAAGCTTAAAAGCTCATGAAGCATTAAGTTTAGCTGCCAAAGTTATGACAGGACATCTAGAATTATTTATAGATTTATCAGAAGCAACAAAAAATACACAAGTTATGATTGAAAAAGAAGAATCTAAGAAAGAGAAAGTATTAGAAACTTCAATTGAAGAATTAGAATTATCTGTACGTTCATTCAATTGCTTAAAGAGAGCAGGAATATCTACAGTAGAAGATTTAACAAATAGATCTGAAAATGATATGATGAAAGTTAGAAATTTAGGAAAGAAATCTTTAGATGAAGTAATTGCAAAATTACATTCATTAGGACTAAATTTCAGACAAGAAGATGAATAAAATTTAATAAAGAGGTGAAAGAAGTGGCTACAAATAGAAAATTAGGTAGAACAACTGATATAAGAAATGCTATGTTAAAAACTTTAACAACAGATTTAATCTTAAAAGGTAAAGTTGAAACAACAGAAGCTAGAGCAAAAGAAGTAAAAGCTATAGCAGATAGCATAATAGCATTAGCAATAAAAGAAAAAGATAACTTTGAAACAGTAGATGCTAAAGTAGTAAAAGCTAAATTAGATTCTAAAGGTAACAAAGTTACAGAATTAGTAAAAAGCAAAAATGGTAATGAATATCTAAAAGTTGTTAAAGAAGAAACAACTGAAAAAAGACAAAAAGATATGCCATCAAGATTAAATGCTAGAAGAAAAATAATGACAAAATTAAACAAAGTTGAAGGCGAAGATGTAATGGCAAAATTATTCAATGAAATCGCTCCAAAATACGAAGGTAGAGTTGGTGGATATACAAGAATAGTTAAAGCTGGTCCTCGTAGAGGAGATGCTGCTGAAGTAGCTATATTACAATTAGTTTAATTATAAAATTGAATATATATTATCAAGAGTGGAGTAGAGAACGGCTCGTTAATCCCACAGCAACCTGCAATATGTAAGGTGCTAATACCGGCAAAGCAAAAGCTTTGAGTGATGATTTTTTAGAAAAAGACTCATAGCAGGCGCTAAGAGTTCTTTTTTTGTTATATAAAAAAGAATTTTTCTAAACATAACAAATAAAAGAATTTATTATAACTCAAAGTAGAATAATAAATATGAAAGGAAACGAAGAAATATGAGTAAGAAATGGTATTTTACATCAGAAAGTGTAACAGAAGGACATCCAGATAAATTATGTGATTATATATCAGATACAATATTAGATGAAGCATTAAAACAAGATAAATATTCAAGAGTTGCAATAGAAACATTTGCATCTGCAAATCAAATAACAGTAGCAGGACAATTAACAACAAATGCAACATTAGATATAGAAAAAATAGTAAGAGATAGAATAAAAGAAATAGGATATGACAGAGCAGACTTAGACATAGATTATAGAACATGTAAGATAGATATAAATATAACAAAGCAAAGCTCAGATATAGCACAAGGTGTAGATGTTGGTGGGGCTGGAGACCAAGGAATAATGTTTGGATATGCATCAGACGAAACAGAAGAATATATGCCATTTGCAATTTCAATGGCACACAAATTGGCAAAAAGACTTACAGAAGTTCGTAAAAATGGAATAATACCATATCTTAGACCAGATGGAAAAACACAAGTAACAGTTGAATATGAAGATGGAATTGTAAAGAGAATAGACACAATACTTATATCAAATCAACACGAAGAATCTGCAGATATGGATATATTAAAAAAAGACATTATGGAAAAAGTAATAAAAGCAGTTATTCCAGAAAAATATTTAGATAAAAATACAAAATATTTTATAAATCCAACAGGAAGATTTGTTATAGGTGGACCTTTAGGAGATACAGGGTTAACAGGAAGGAAGATAATTGTAGATACTTATGGTGGATATGCACGTCATGGTGGAGGAGCTTTTTCAGGAAAAGATGCAACAAAAGTTGATAGAAGTGCAGCATATATGATGAGACATATTGCCAAAAATATAGTTGCAAATGGATTTGCCAAAAAATGTGAATTACAAGTAGCATATGCAATAGGTGTTGAACAACCAATGTCAATATTTGTTGATACATTTGGAACAAATACAATACCAGAAGAAAAAATAGAAGAAATAATCAAAAAGAATTTTGACTTAACACCAAAAGGAATTATTGAATATCTTGGTTTACGTGAACCAATTTATACAAAAACAACTAATTATGGTCATTTTGGAAAGCCAGAATTACCTTGGGAAAAAATTATAAAATTAGAGGTCTAGAAAAAAATTATAATACACATAGTATAAAACAAAAAATTGGGAAATGTAAAAGTTTCTCAATTTTTTATTTATAACTAAATATCCTTGAAACAAACATATTTTTGTGATAAAATCACACTATCAAAATATGAAAAGAGGACGGAAATTGGAAGAAAAAGAAGGAATATTAGCAGAAATAATATATCAAAATGAAGTAAATAGCTATACTGTAGGAATATTTGAAACAGAAGAAGAACAATTTACAGTAGTTGGATATTTACCATTTATATGTAAAGGAGATTCATTAAAAATAATTGGTAAATTCATAGAACACAAAGATTATGGAGAGCAATTTAAAATAGAAACATTTGAAAAATTAATGCCACAAACATTATCTGCATTAGAAAAATATCTTGCAAATGGAAATATAAAAGGAGTTGGACCTGCAACAGCAAGTAAGATAATAAAATTATTTGGAGAAGAAACTATACATGTATTAAAATACGAACCATCCAAATTAGCACAAATAAAAGGAATAACAAAAGATAAAGCAAAGGAAATATCTGAAAGTTTTATTGAAAATTGGGAAGTATGGCAAATTGTTGGCTTTTTAGAAAGATTTGGACTAGGAGCAGAAAGTGCCAAAAAAGTATATGATCTACTAGGAATAAATGCAATATCAGAAATAGAAAATGATCCATATATTTTAATAGATATTGCAAGAGGTGTAGAATTTTCACAAATAGATAAAATGGCAATAGAACTTGGAATAGAACGAGAAAATCAAAAAAGAGTAAAAAGTGGAATAAAATATGCTTTGATAAAAATCACATATAATGGACATTGTTGTACATTAAAGGAGAATTTAATAGAATATGTAAAACAGTTATTAGGAGTAGCTGAAGAAATAATTGAAGAAGGACTAATAAATTTAAAAGCAAATGAAGATATAGTTATTGAAAAAAGAGATGAAGAAGAATGGGTATATTTATACTCATTTTATAAAACAGAAAATGAAATTGCAGAAAGAATAATAAAATTAAAAAACACTAAAAACGTAAAAAAAGTAGGTAATATCGAAAAAGAATTAAAAAAAGTAGAAGAAAGAACAGATATGATTTTATCTGAAAAACAAAAAGAAGCAATAAGAACTATTAATGATAATAATGTAACAATTATTACAGGTGGACCTGGAACAGGAAAAACAACAATAATAAAAAGTATTATAGAAATCTATAAGCAAAAAAAATATAAAATAGTATTGTGTGCTCCTACTGGAAGGGCAGCAAAGAGAATGACAGAAACAACAGGAGAAGAGGCACAAACACTGCACAGATTATTAGAGATAGGAAAAGTTGATGATGATGTATTTTATAAGAAAGACAAAGACTTTGAAGGTGCGCCAATAGATGCAGACATAATAATAGTTGATGAAATGTCAATGGTAGATATGTTTGTGATGAGTTATTTGTTAGATTGTATATATTTAGGAACAAAATTAATTCTTGTAGGAGATACTGACCAACTTCCATCAGTAGGTCCTGGAAGTGTTTTAAAAGATATAATATCATCTGAAAAAATTTCAACAGTACATTTAGATAAAATATTTAGACAAGCAGCAAGAAGTAAAATAATAGTAAATGCACATAGAGTAAACAATGGTCAAAAATTTATACAAAAAGATGATGCAGAATTATCTGAAAATGCAAAAGAAGATTTTTTCTTTATAAAAGAAAATAATCAAGAAAAAATATTAGAACAAGTTTTATCATTATGTAATGGGAGATTAAAAAAGTTCGGAGACTATGACTTTTTTGAAAATATTCAAGTATTAACACCAACTAAAAAAGGAATGTTAGGAACAAAAGAATTAAATAAATCATTACAACAAGAATTAAATCCGCCAAGAGAAGGGAAACCAGAAAAAGCAAGTATGGGAGTAATATTCAGAATTGGTGATAGAATAATGCAAACCAAAAATAATTATGATATGTATTGGGAAAGAAGAGAAGGAGACTCTATAGAAACTGGAAATGGTGTATTTAATGGTGAAATTGGAACAATAACAAATATAAATGAAAAAGAAAAAAATATAAGAATAAAATTTGATGATGATAAAGTTTGTTGGTATGAATTTAATGATTTAGAACAAATAGATCATAGTTATTGTATAACAATACACAAAGCACAAGGAAGCGAATTTGATGTTGTTATAATGATTGTGCCACAAGCTGCACCAATGCTTTTAACACGAAATTTATTATATACAGGATTAACAAGAGCAAAAAAATTATTGATTGTAATTGGAAATGATAGAGTTGTAGACTTTATGATAAATAATGTAGATAGTAAAAAAAGAAATACAGGATTGGAATATAAATTGAAAAATGCTTAGAGTGATGATATAATAAATTCATAAAATTTTTATAGGAGAAAGATAATGTCAGATAAAGAGAATATTTTAATATTAGATAGAATAAGCGATTTTAATAGTGTAATAAGTTTTTATGAAGAAACAGCAGAACTTATAACAAAATTAAGACCTAATATAACAATGACAGAATTAAAAGATGAATTTGAAAGTCTTTCACAATATGAAAAAATAGTATTTGCAGCTAGAGCGATGGTGGTATCAGAATCATTAAAGTTATTTAATATAGAAGAAATATTATCTAAATATCGTATAGGAAATGTAGAACTTGAAAGAATGTTTGAAGGGATAGATTTTTTAGATAAATTTCAATTAAAAAATTCAAATGATAAAAAACAAAAAATAAGGCAATTAAGGAATTGCTTAGCACATGCAATGTATGAAATAAAAATAGTTAATGATTCAAAAATATATATTCACATTAATAATGGATATATATCAGGAGATATAGAAATTAATGAATTTATAGAATTAATAAAAAGTTATGAGAATGTTTTTGATAAATTTATGGAGAAAAAACTAGAAAAACTTGGAGTTTTATATTTTGATGAAAAAAAGCTAGATGAGAAAACAGAAAAATTATCAATTAATAAATTTGTAAATAGTATTACTCTTTCAGGAAAGGAACTTTCACCAGAAAGAGAAAAAGAAATAAAAAAATGGTTGAAAAATATAGGAATAAATAATTTAAGAATTTCGGGGAAAGATACTAAAACGAAGCAAAAACAAAGATCACAACTAGTATTAACAACAGCATTTTTAATTAATGCAACTGCTAAGAATGAAGATGATATAAAAGTAGCTGTATCATCAGATGTAAATTATATGATTCAATTATATTCTATGATAATAGCATCACCTGAATATTGGAGAGCAGGTGATGAGCAAGCAATGGAAGAAGAAAATATATCTATAAAAGAATTATATGATTTATCAATTTCACAATTAGCTGCTCAGAAACCATTTTTATATGCAAAATCAGCAATAGCTTTAGCTAATTATTGTTTTGTTTATATAAGAGAAATAAACAAAAATAGAAATAGACCAATTTTTGAATATAATGGAATTGATTTGAGTAAAGAAGAATCAATAAAACGAACAATAAATTTAAGAGAAAAGCTAGAAAGAGCACCAAAAAGAAAAAAAGACCAAATACAGAAACAAATAGATAGATATGGAGATGTTATGGTAAATAGTTCTAATTTGTTTAGACATTTAAGAGATAGCATTGCACATAATAATTATAATATAGACTATAGTAAGTATATAAATACAAGAAAATTAGATGATATTATTATAACTTTTAGAACTTATGAAAAATATACTGATGAATTAGATTTTGAAGTAGAAATATCAGTAAAAGAAATAAAAAGATTAGTAAAAGAACTTCAAAATAGTATCAATTTAAGTATTGAGCTATCAGATGAAGGAAAAAACTCAGAAGTTAGTTTTTTAAGAGAAGCATTAGTTTTTAGAAATCTTGGATTAGAAGATATAGAAAAAGAGTCTATATCAAGGAAAGAAGAAGAAAGATGATTGATGAAACATATAATGAAGTTTGGAAATTATTAAATAATATCCCTTTGAGAGACTACCTAAAAATTCCAAAGAAAGAAATTAGTGAAATATTAAAAAATAAAATTCCTAATTATAGTGATAGAAAGATAAGCGAAGAAAATATAAAAGCAGTGAGTACGGAAGCATTAAAAATTTATACAAGGTTATATTATAACTATATAGCAACTAAAGAAGAAAAAAATAAAATAGAAGAAATTTTAAAAATTAATAGTAAAAATAAAACGAAAAAAAGTTCGTAAAACTATTGACAAAAATCAAAGAAAAACATATAATACTTTTCGAACAGACATTTGATATTTAACTTACGAAAAGTATTATTATTTTTTTGGAGGATTGCCATGATTACAAATTTACATATAAAAAATATAGGAATAATAGATGATTTAGAAATAAATTTAAACAAAGGAATGAATGTATTAACAGGAGAAACAGGAGCTGGTAAAACATTAATAATTGATTCATTAGGAGTAATTTGTGGTGGACGATTTTCAAAAGAAATGATAAGAAAAGGTGAAAGCCATTCATATGTAGAAATATGTATGTATGAGCCACAAGATATAAATTCAGTAGATGGAAATATTATTGTAACAAGAGAAATATATAGCAATGGAAGAAATACTTGTAAAATAAATGGAAGACTTGTAACTGTATCAGAATTAAAAGACTTTATGAGTAAATATATAGAAATACATGGTCAAAATCAAAATCAACAATTATTTGATAGTTCAACACATATAAAATATCTTGACAATTTTATAGGAGAAGAATTATTACCATTAAAAAGTGAATACAGCTCAAAATTTATAAGATATAATGAAGTAAAAAGAGAAATAAGAAATAATTATGGAGATGAAAAAGAAAAACAAAGAAAATTAGATTTATTAAAATATCAATTAAATGAAATACAAGAAGCAAAATTAAAAAAAGATGAAGAAGAAAAATTAGAAGAAAAAAGAAAAATAATGCTAAACTCAGAAAAAATAGCAAAAAACTTATCAGAAGCAAGTCAAGCAGTTGGAGAAAATACAATAGATGTAATAAATAGTGCAGTAAGGGCATTAGAGAAAATAGAAGAAATAGATTCAAAATATAGTTCAACAATAGAAAGTTTAAGAAACATATATTATGAAATGCAAGAAATATCAAGAGACATAGAAACATATTGTGAAGATGTTGACTTTGATGAACAACAAAGGGAAGAAGTAGAAACAAGATTAGATATTATATATGATTTAAAAAGAAAATATGGAAATAATATTGAAGAAATATTAGAATATGGAAAAGAAGTTGCAGATGAGATAAATAAAATAGAAAATGCAGAAGAAATAAATGCTAAACTAAGAAAAGAAAAAGCTGAGTTAGAAACAGAGCTAAATGTAATAGCAATGAAAATAAGTGAAATTAGAAAAAAATATGCAACAGAATTAAATCAAAGAATTAATAAAGAATTATTAGAATTAGAAATGAAAAATGCAACAATTAATGTAAAAGTAGAATATAAAGCAAATGAATATTTTGAAAATGGTAAAGATTCTGTTCAAATTTATATTAGAACAAATATTGGAGAAAATGAAAGTGAACTAGTAAAAATTGCATCAGGAGGAGAAATGTCAAGAATAATGCTAGCTATAAAAAAAGTAATAGCAGAAGCGGATGAAGTACCTGTTATGATATTTGATGAAATTGATACTGGAATAAGTGGAAAAGCTGCTAATGCAGTGGCTGATAAAATGAAAAGCATTTCAAAAAATCATCAAGTTTTGTGCATATCACATTTGGCTGCAATTGCTGCAAGTGCAAATTATAACTATTTCATAAGTAAAAAAGTAGAAAATGAAAGAACAGCTACAAAAGTAAAATTATTAAATGAAAAAGAAGTTTTATGTGAGATTGCAAGAATCTCTTCAGGAGAAGTAAATGAAGTTACATTACAATATGCAAATGAATTAAGAAAAAAAGTATCTTAAAAACAAAAAAATTATAGTAAAATAGAAAATAAAATGATATAATGCTAGTAAAATAGATTATATCATTTTTTATTAAAAAGAGAAAAATAAATTCTTTTTCAGAAGAATATTTTATGGAAGGAATGAAGGAAAATGCCAGAGAGACCAGAAGTAATAAAAATGAGAGAAAATGCGCATGATAGGCAATACGTATTAGAAAATGTATCAAAAGAAGGTGGACTATTAGATTATGCAGGAGAAGAAATGAAAGATGATAGAGAGATTGCATTAGCCGCAATACATAATAATCCAGAAGCATTAGAATATGTTAGTGATAGACTAAAAGCAGATAGAGAAATAGTATATGATTCAGTAAGTGAAGTTGGGTGGACATATTGCTATGCAAAAGAAAATTTATTAAATGATAAAGAATTATTAATGGCTGGATTGAAAAAAACAGGACAAATTTTGTATTTTGCATCACCAGAAATGAGAGATGATAAAGAAGTAGTAATGTTAGCTGCAACGAATAAACCAATTATAATAAAGTTCGCAAGTGGAAGGCTGAGAGAAGATAAAGAAATAGGATTATCAGCAATGAAATCTAATAAAAATTGTTATGAATTTTTAGGACCAAACTTAAAACAAGATGAAGATATATTAGCAATAAAAAATGGATAAAAATATATTTAACCTAAATTAGTGAAATTGCTTGATTTTTTTGGTAAAATATAGTACAATAGTTATGTTGAAAAAATATTCCTTTAACTTAGCCTAATAAAAGACACCTATTATTAGAGCTCGGTATAAGGAGAAAAAAGAAATAGGAGGTGTTAATAACATGACAGTAGAAAGAAAACAAGAAATCATTAATCAATATAGAAGAGATGAAAAAGATACAGGATCATCTGAAGTTCAAATCGCTCTTTTAACAGAAAGAATTAATGAATTAACAGAGCATTTAAAAGTTCATAAAAAAGACAATCATTCAAGAAGAGGAATGCTTAAAATGGTTGGTAAAAGAAGAAATTTATTAAACTACTTAGCAAAGAAAGATGAAGAATCATATAAAGCACTAGTTGAAAAATTAGGACTAAGAAAATAGTTTAAGATTTGTAAAAGGACGTGTGCGATAAAAGCCTACGTCCTTTTGTTTTATATAATAGGAAAGTTATACTTTCCTATTATATAAAATGTTGCAATCGCTAGCCCTTTGAGATTTCATCGCTTCGCTCAGAAACTCAAATCGGGCGAGAACAAATCAAAGAAAAATTGAAAATTTTTCTTATTTGTTCTTAAAGTAAGTCAAATGTATTTGGAAAAGTAGCTTGTATAATGTGCTTTAAACAAATAAAACATATTATAGAGGTTACAATCTAATTACAAGTTTGACTTACTTAAATAGGTGTAAAGAATAAAAGAAAGGAGTTTATGGATTATATAAATAAACCATAAAAGAGAAAAAGTATATGTTTAAAAGTTATGAAACAGAATTAGCAGGTAGAAAACTTGTAATAGAAACAGGAAAATTAGCAGGATTAGCAAATGGAAATGTTGTAGTAAAATATGGAGATACAGTTGTAATGGTAAATGTTACAGCATCAAAAGAGCCAAAAGAAGGAATAGACTTTTTTCCATTATCAGTAGATTTTGAAGAAAAAATGTATTCAGTTGGAAAAATACCAGGATCTTATACAAAAAGAGAAGGAAAACCAAGTGATAAAGCAATATTAGTATCAAGAGCTATAGATAGACCATTAAGACCATTATTCCCAAAAGATTTCAGAAATGATGTAGTAGTTGTTGCAACAGTATTATGTGTTGAACAAGATAATTCACCAGAAGTAGCAGCAATGATTGGTGCATCTGCAGCATTATCAATATCTGATATACCATTTGGAGGACCAACAGCAGCAGTAAATGTAGGATTAGTAAATGGAGAAATAGTAATAAATCCAACAGAAGCACAAAGAAAAGTAAGTGACTTAAATTTAACAGTTGCAGGAACAGTTGAAAAAGTAGCAATGATTGAAGCAGGAGCAAATGAAGTTCCAGATGATGTAATGTTAGAAGCAATCAAAAAAGGACATGAAGAAATCAAAAAAGTATGTCAATTTATTCAAAAAATGAAAGACGAAATAGGAAAGCCAAAATTTGCATACAAATCATTTGCAGTAGATCATGATTTATATGAAGAATTAGAAAAAGATTATACAGAAAAAATGAAAACAGCTGTACAAGAAATAGACAAAGATACAAGAGACAATAATGTTGCAGCGTTAACAGAAGAAATTGAAAATGCTCTTGCTGAAAAATTAGGAGAAGAGGAATTCGAAAAAAGAAAGCAAGAAATTGGTGAAGCAGTTTATAAATTAGAGAAAAAATGTGTAAGAGATATGATATTCTATGAACATAAAAGAGTTGATGGAAGAGCAATTGATGAAATAAGACCATTATCATGTGAAGTAGGATTATTACCACGTACACATGGAAGTGCATTATTTACAAGAGGACAAACTCAAGTAATGTCAATAGTAACACTTGGAATGAAGAGTGAAGAACAAGAATTAGATGGAATAGATACAGAAACAGCAAAAAGATATATGCATCAATATAACTTCCCTGGATATAGTGTTGGTGAAGCAAAAACATCAAGAGGACCTGGAAGAAGAGAAATTGGACATGGTGCATTAGCAGAAAAAGCATTAGTTCCAGTATTACCACCAGTAGAAGAATTCCCATATGCAATAAGAGTTGTATCAGAAGTATTATCTTCAAATGGTTCAACATCACAAGCAAGTATATGTGGAAGTACATTAGCATTAATGGATGCAGGTGTTCCAATTAAGAGACCAGTTGCAGGTATCTCAACAGGACTTGTAACAAATCCAGAAAATCCAGATGATTATGTAATGTTAACAGACATTCAAGGATTAGAAGACTTTTTCGGAGATATGGACTTCAAAGTTGGCGGAACAGAAAAAGGTATTACAGCAATACAAGTAGATATTAAAGTAGATGGATTATCATATAAGATAATAGAAGAAGCATTTGCAAGAACAAGAAAAGCAAGACAATATATATTAGATGATATAATGAAACCAGTTATTTCAGAACCAAGAGAAGAAATATCAAAATATGCACCACATATAATTACAACACAAATTAAAGTTGAAAAAATTAAAGATGTAATTGGAAAAGGTGGAGAAACAATTAATAAAATAATTGATGAAACAGGTGTAAAAATAGATATTGAAGAAGATGGACAAGTATTTATTTATTCAACAGATGCTGAAATGGGAGAAAAAGCATTAGATATAATAGAAAATATAGCAAGAGTAGTTGAAGTTGGACAAATATATTATGGAACAGTAACAAGAACTACATCATTTGGAGCATTTGTAGATATTGGTGGAGGAAAAGAAGGATTAGTTCATATATCTAAAATAGCTAAAGAACATATTAAAAACGTTACAGACTATGTAAATGTTGGAGATAAAGTTCCAGTAAAAGTTATTGAAATAGATGACCAAGGTAGAATTAATTTAACAATGAAAGATTTAGTTGAAAATAATTCAGAAGAAAATAAAGATGAAAATTCTTCAGAGGAAAACACAGAAGCCCTTTCAAGTGAAGAGAAAATAGAAGAATAATATAATAAAAAGATTCTTAGTAGTAGATTTGTACTATATAAGAATCTTTTTTTTTCCTATTTTATAAGTGCTTTTAATTTATTTCTTAAATTATCAGAACATTTTATAAGAGGTAAACGTGGTTCTCCAAAATTAAAGCCTAATAAATTTAATGCTTCTTTTAATGGAATAGGATTTGTTTCTTCAAATAAGGCATTAATTATAGGTAAAGCTTTTAATTGATATTTTAAAGAATCTGCAAGATTTCCAGCAAAAAAAGAATTTGTAATATCAAGAGTAAGAGAAGGATTTATATTTGAAAGAACAGATATAACTCCTTGACCACATAATGATAAAATAGGTAAAATTTGATCATCATTTCCAGAATATATTGGTAGATTATCACCACATAAACTAGCTATTTTTGTAATTTGGCTTATATTACCACTAGCTTCTTTAATCCCAACAATATTTTCGATTTTTGATAATTCTAAACAAGTTTCAGGGGAAATATTCATTCCTGTACGACTTGGAACATTATATAAAATAATAGGAATAGAAACAGAATTACTAATTGATTTATAATGTTCAATTAAACCATTTTGAGTAGTTTTATTATAATAAGGAGTAACAACAAGTAATCCATCTGCTCCAAGTTTTTCAGCTATTTTAGACATTTCAATTGCTGATAAAGTATTATTTGAACCAGTTCCAACAATTATAGGAACTCTTTTATTAGTAACAGAAATTGCACATTTTATTAAATCAATTTTCTCATTTTGAGACATTGTTGAAGCTTCTCCAGTAGTACCACATACAACTAAAGCATTTATTCCAGAGTTTATTTGTAACTCGATAAATTCTTCAAATACTTTAAAATTAATTTTTTCATCAATAAAAGGAGTTGCAAGAGCAGTTGCTACACCTGTAAATAATTTATTTTTCATAAGTTTCCTCCATATTTAAAAGTTTTTCAACAATTTGAATAGCATTACTAGCAGCACCTTTTCTTAAATTATCAGCAACAACCCATAAATTAAGAGAATTTGGCTTGCTGAAATCTCTTCTAATTCTTCCAACTAATACATCATCATGACCATTAGCTATTGAATTTATAGGATATGAATCATTTTTATCATCATTTAAAACAAGAATCCCAGGTGAAGTTTTTAAAGTTGTAATAACATCAGAAATTTCAAAGTTTTTTTCAAATTCAACATTTATACTTTCTCCATGACAATTTGAAACTGGAACACGCACACAAGTAGATGTTATAGGTAAATAAGGATGACCTAAAATTTTTCTTGTTTCATTAATCATTTTCATTTCTTCTTTTGTATAACCATTTACAAGAAATACATCTATTTTTGGTAAACAATTATCAAAAATAGGGTGAGAAAATTTTAATAATGGTGAATATGTTTTTGCACGACCATTTTCTAAATCTTGTAATCCAAGTTTCCCAGCACCAGAAACAGCCTGATATGTAGAATAAACGATTCTTTTTATTTTATATTTATCATCTAATGGCTTTAAAGCAACAACAGCTTGAATTGTAGAACAATTAGGGTTGGCAATAATATTCTTATGATTTATAACATCATTAAAATTTACTTCTGGAACAATTAAAGGAACATCATCATCCATTCTAAAAGCACTACTATTATCAATTACAACACAACCCTTTGAGGCTGCAATAGGGGCAAAATGTCTTGAAGTTTCTGCACCAGCAGAAAAGATTGCAAAATCGAAATGTTCATCAAAAGAGAAATCTTTTAATTCATGAACAAGATATCTTGTATTCATAAACTTTAATTCTGTACCAGCAGATTTTTTTGAAGAAAAAAGAGTATATTCTAAATTTTGAATATTTTTTTCTTCTAATATTTTTAATGCAGTTCTTCCAACTAATCCTGTTGCACCAACAATTGCTAATTTATATTTTTTCATAAAATAAAATCCTTTCTAAGTTATAAGAAAATATATTCAATAACAATAAAAAAATTACTTAAAAACTAATTTGACAAATTATATTTTAGATGTTATATATATAATATATTAATTTTTGGAATAGTAACATTGTTTAATATGAATGGAGGTTTTTGTATGCAATTGAAAATTCCTGACTATGAAAGAGTATTTAGGAGAGACCCAGAATATAAGGAATACCCAGGAATGGATCCAAAAGTTGTAGAAGCTTTAAAAAAAGACCATGTACTAACTTTATATGTTCCAGATACAGCCCGTTGGTTTGTAAGTGAGAAAAAAGAGTAAAGAAAAATAAACGATGTTAAATTTGAGGAAATATTTCCTCAAAAAAGAGCGTAAATATATGCCCGAATTCGAGTAATATTTGCGTTCTTTTTTATATCATTTAACTTAATCAATTGCCTTGACGAACAAGCCAGAAAATGGTAAAATAAAACACGAAGTAAAAAATAAAACTTTTAGAAAGAAGGTTAAAAATGAGAATATTAGCAGTAGGTGATATAGTTGGAGAATCAGGAGTTCGAAAACTAAAAGAAGAATTACCAAGAATAAAAAGAGAAGAAAACATAGACTTTGTAATAACAAACGGAGAAAATTCAGCAGGTGGAATGGGAATAAATGAAAGAAACTTTAATGATATGTTAAGTGCAGGAACAAATGTAGTAACAATGGGAAATCATACATGGGGAAAGAAAGACATATTTAAATTTATAGATCATCCACAATTATTAAGACCAGCAAATTACCCAAAAGGAGTTGTAGGAAAAGGTCTTGGAATTTATGAATGCAATGGAAAGAAAATAGCTGTAATGAATTTTATGGGAAGAGTTGATATAAACATATTAACAGAAAATCCATTTATTATGGCAAAAGATATGGTAGAAGAAATAAAAGAACAAGTAGATATAATAATAATAGACTTTCATGCAGAAGCAACAGCTGAAAAAATTGCTATGGCAAGATATTTAGATGGAAAAATAACTGCAATATTTGGTACACATACACATGTCCAAACAGCAGATGAACAAATTTTACCAAATGGAACAGGTTATATAACAGATATAGGAATGACAGGACCAAAGAATTCTGTAATTGGAATGGATGCCCAAGCATCAATAAAAAGATTTGAAACAACACTTCCAGAAAAATATAAATTAGCTGAAGGAGAATGTATACTAAATGCAGTAATATTTAACATAGATGATACAACATCAAAAGTAACAGATATAAAGAGGATATATATTAGATAATTCTGTCGAAACTTGTAATAAAGATTTCTAAAAATTTCCAAAAACTACTAGACATGACCTCCTAAATAATGTAAAATACAAAATGTAAAAGTTGCAACAAAAAAATAATTATAGGAGGCAAAAGAGAAATGGAAATCTTAAAAATTTCATCAAAATCTAATCCAAATTCAGTAGCAGGGGCTATAGCTGGATTAGTAAAAGAATCAAACAAAGCAGAAATGCAAGCAATCGGAGCAGGAGCTCTAAATCAAGCAGTAAAGGCAGTAGCGATAGCAAGAGGATTTGTAGCACCATCAGGAGTGGACTTAGTTTGCATACCAGCTTTTGCTGAAGTAGAAGTTGAAGGGGAAGATAGAACAGGAATAAAACTGATTGTAGAATCAAGAAAATAAATATAAATTAAATGGGGGCTCTATATAAAAAGCTCCTATTTTTTATTTTAAAATACTTGAAAAAACCTGGTTTATAATGTATTATAACTATACATAAGAAAATTTATAAAAAGGAATGATATGAAAGTGAAAAGCAATTTTGCAAAATATATATTTATAATATTTATAATTGGAATAATTATATTAGTTGCATATAAATTAAATGAAGAAAAGAAAAATATAACAGACGAAGAACAAACAAATGTAGTAAAAGAAGATGATATAGGTAAGGAAATAAAATTAGGAATTGCAGAATTTGATACAATGAATCCATTATTAAGTAAAAATAAACAAGTTCAAGAAATTACAAAAATAATATATGAACCATTATTTCAATTAACAAGTGATTATAAACTTGAAAAATGTTTAGCAAAAGATTGGGCGAAAACAGCAGAGAACAAATATTTAATAAAAATAGATACATCAATAAAATGGTCAGATGGAAATAATTTATCAGTAGATGATGTTATCTTTACAATAGAGAATTTATCAAAAATAGATTCAATTTATCTTGAAAATATAAGGCATATAACTGAAATAAATAGAGTTGATGACAATACAATAAGATTAATTTTAGACCAAGAAGTACCATTTTTTGAATATAACTTAATATTTCCAATATTAAGTAAAAAAAATTATGAAGGACAAGATTTTATTTATGGTTCAAGTAATAATGCCCCAATAGGAACAGGAAAATATAAAATAACACAAAATAGCAGTGATTCAATAATTCTTGAAAAAAATGAGAATTATAAAAGGGCAGAATTAACACTTGAAAAAATAACAATATCAAAATATTCAAATGTTGGAGAAATGTATAATTCATTTAAATTAGGAAAGATAGATTTAATTACAACAAATAATATAGGAATTGAAAATTATATAGGAACAATAGGATATAATAAAGCAGAAACAAATGGAAGAGAATTTGATTTTCTAGCAATAAACACACAAAGCCAAGTATTAGCAAATAAAGAAGTAAGACAAGCAATTTCAAGAGCAATAAATAGAGAAAGTATAATTTCTCAAGTATATGGAGGAAAATATAGAACACAAGATTACTTTTTAGATTATGGAAATTGGTTACAAGGAGATAAAGCAGATACATCATACAATACAGATACAGCAATTCAAATATTAGAAGATAATGGATGGGAATATAAATATAATAGATGGCAACAATATATTAACTATAGTACAAAAATAATAAATTTTAAACTTGTAGTACAAGCATCTAATGAAACAAGAGTTGCAATTGCAGATATAATAAAAAGTAATTTAGAAGAAGCAGGTATAAAAGTAACACTTGTAAAAGCAACAGATAATCAATATCAATCATATTTAGACAATAGAAATTATGATATGATATTAACAGGTGTAACATTATCATTAAGTCCAAATTTAGAAACATTTTTTGGAGATGGAAATTTAGCAAACTTTTCAAATGAAGAATTAAATTCAATAATGAATGAAGTAAAAAATATAACAAAGGAAGATTTGTTAAAAGAAAAATATACAAGAATTAGACAAATATATAATGATGAAGTACCATATATAGGATTATTTAGTAATTATTATGAAGTTGCAAGTAATTGGACATTGAAAGGCAGTATACCAGCTAATTGGTATAATATATTTATTAATATAGATAATTGGTATAAGAATTGATTATAAAAGTATGAAATATAAGTTTTGCATGAAATGACGAATGCGCATGAAGAAATTTTAGAAATTCTTTGCAATTTTATGGAAAGAGTTCACTTTAGTGGAATGGTGCCATAAAATAAATTAGAATTTCTTAAATTTCGTAATAAGCCGAGGAATGTAATAAAAAACTTATATTTCAATACTTATAATATGTAATTAGAAAATTATGAAAAAATTTCATAAAATTGCTTGACAAAAAAATAAAAAACGATATAATATAGATATCGAACAAAGGTTTAGAAAAAGAGACACGAAAATAGTCTCAAGAAAGGAAAGATACAAACATGGGAGAAAATGCAGAAAAAAGAAAAGCACTAGAAGTTGCAATGAGCCAAATAGAAAAACAATTTGGAAAAGGATCAGTAATGAAATTAGGAGAATATAAAGCAATGGAGGTAGAAGCAATACCAACAGGAGCTTTAAGTTTAGATATAGCATTAGGAATTGGAGGAGTACCAAGAGGAAGAATTATTGAAGTATTTGGACCAGAATCATCAGGAAAAACAACATTAGCATTACATATTATAGCAGAAGCACAAAAAATGGGAGGAGAAGCAGCATTTATAGATGCAGAACATGCTTTAGATCCAGTATATGCAAGAAAATTAGGAGTAGATATAGATAATTTAATAGTATCACAACCAGATACAGGAGAACAAGCATTAGAAATAACAGAAGCATTAGTAAGAAGTGGTGCATTAGATGTAGTTGTAGTAGACTCTGTTGCAGCATTAGTACCAAAGGCTGAAATAGATGGTGAAATGGGAGATTCACATATGGGTCTTCAAGCAAGATTAATGTCACAAGCATTAAGAAAATTAGCAGGAGCAATAAATAAATCAAAAACAGTACTTATATTTATTAACCAATTAAGAGAAAAAATAGGAGTAATGTTTGGAAACCCAGAAACAACAACAGGTGGTAGAGCATTAAAATTCTATGCATCAGTAAGAATGGATATAAGAAAAACAGAAATGATGAAACAAGATGGACAAGTTATAGGAAACAGAGTAAGAGTAAAAGTTATAAAAAATAAAGTAGCTCCACCATTCAGAGAAGCAGAATTTGATGTATTATATGGAAAAGGAATATCAAAAGTTGGAAATATACTAGATATGGCAGTTAACTTAGATATTGTAGAAAAAAGTGGTGCATGGTTTAGTTATAATGGTCAAAGAATTAGTCAAGGTAGAGAAAATGCAAAAAGATATTTAGAAGAACATCCAGATATAATGGACGAAATAGAGAAAAAAGTTAGAGATAATTTTGCAAAAGCATTTGAACAAAGTTTAGGAGAAGAACTTCCATCTGATGATGAAGAAGATACAGAACCAATAGATGAAGAGTAATTTTTGAATTATAAAAATCCAGAAAAATAGCAAGAATTTTCTTGCTATTTTTATTATTATAGAATAAAATAAGGCTAGAATTTTTACTATAGAGAAAGGAACAAAATTTATAATGAATAAGAAATGGGAAATATACCAAACTAATGAAGAAAAAGTTGAAAAATTACAAGAAAAATACAAATTAAATAGATTACTATCAACATTACTTACAAATAGAGGCATAACAGAAGAAGCAGAAATAACAAAATTTTTAAATCCAAAAAGAAGTGATTTTTATGATCCATTTGGAATGCCTGATATGGAAAAAGCTGCTGAAAGAATATTAAAAGCAATAAAAGATAAAGAACAAATAATAATATATGGTGATTATGATGTTGATGGAATTACAAGTGTAACAGTATTGAAAAGTTTTCTTGAAGAAAGAGGAATACAAGTAAATGTATATATTCCGAATAGATTAAATGAAGGATATGGATTAAATAAGACTGCAATGGAAGAAATAGCCAAACAAGGAAACAAATTAATGATAACAGTAGATTGTGGAATAACAGCAGTAGATGAAGTTGAATATGCAAAAACATTTGGTATTGAAACAATTATAACAGATCATCATGAGCCAGCAGAAGAATTACCAAAAGCGATAGCAGTAGTAGATGCCAAAAGAAAAGATAATAAATATGAATGTAGAAATTTAGCTGGTGTTGGAGTAGTATTTAAATTAATACAAGCATTAAGTATAAAATTAGGATTAGACCCAAAAGAATATTTAAAATATTTAGATATAGTTTGTGTTGGAACAATATCAGATATAGTACCATTAACAGATGAGAATAGAGTAATTGTAAAACTGGGATTAAAATTAGTAGAGCAAACAAAAAATTTAGGATTAAAAGAAATATTGCAAAGCTGTGGGTATTCAAAAATAAATTCAACAACAATATCATTTGGTGTAGCACCAAGAATTAATGCATGTGGAAGAATGGGACATCAAGAAGAAGCATTAAATTTATTGTTATCAAAAGAAGAAAATGAAGTAAAAGAATTAACACAAAAAATTAATGAATACAATAAAACAAGACAAGAAATAGAAAAAAATATTTATAATGAAGCTGTAGAACAAATAGAAAAAGAAGGACTTGATACCCAAAATACAATAGTAGTATCTGGAAAAGGATGGCATCATGGTGTTATAGGAATAGTTTCATCAAAAATAACAGAACTATATTTTAAACCAAGTATTTTATTATGTGAAGAAGATGGAGAATGTAAAGGATCTGGAAGAAGTATACCTGGATTTGATTTACACGAAGCATTAATGGAATGTAATGACACAATAGACAAATTTGGTGGACATGCTATGGCAGTAGGAATAAACATAAAGAAAGAAAAAGTTGAAGAATTTAAAGAAGAATTTGAAAAAATAGCAAAAGAAAAAGAAGTTGATAAAATAATTCCAATTTTAAATCTTGATGCAGAAATAAAACTTGATGATGTAAATAAAGAAATGGTAGACAGTTTAAAAGAACTTGAACCATTTGGTGAAGCCAATAAAATGCCAATATTTGCATTTAGAAATTTAAAAATAGACTCAATAAGATCTCTATCAGAAGGAAAACATTTAAGATTATCTGTAAAGGATAATAAAAATATAATTAATGCAATAGGATTTAACATGGGAGTATTAGCAGATACTTATCGAATTGGTGATAGAGTTGATATTGCAGGAAATTTAGAAATAAATTCATTTAATGGTGTTGATAGTATTCAAATTAATATTAAAGATATTATGAAATCAATATAAAATTTTGATAAAAGGCTTTAAATTTAAAACAAAAAGATGTAAAATGTGAAAGAGAAAAATAAATCAATGGGGGGATTTATATGGCAGAAAATCATACAATAAAAGAGATTATTGAAAGAGTAAAAAAGAACAAAAGATGGCCAGATGTAAAAATAATACAAAAAGCATATAACTATGCTTTAGAGAAACATGGAACACAATTAAGAAAATCAGGTGAACCATATATAATACACCCAACAAATGTAGCATATACTATTGCAGAACTTGGACTAGATGAACAAACAATATGTGCAGCACTTTTACATGATGTAGTAGAAGATACTGAGGCAACATATGAAGATATAGAAAGAGAATTTGGAAAAGAAATTGCAGATATGGTTGATGGTGTTACAAAATTAAAACAAATAGGACATGCATCAATTGAAGAAAATCAAGTAGAAAATTATAGAAAAATGTTCTTAGCAATGGGAAAAGACATAAGAGTAATAATTATAAAGCTAGCAGATAGATTACACAATATGAGAACATTAGAGTTTTTAAGAAGAGATAGACAAATAGCAATATCAACAGAAACAATGCAATTATATGCACCATTAGCAAACAGACTTGGTCTATATTCAATGAAATGGGAATTAGAAGATTTAAGCTTTAAATATTTATATCCAAAAGAATATGATGAATTAATAAAAGGAATAGAGCAAAAAAGAGAAGAAAGACTAAGATTTATTGAAAAAATAATGGATGATATAAGACAACAATTAAAAAAAGAACATATTGAAGCAGAAGTTACAGGAAGAGCAAAACACTTATATAGTATATATAGAAAAATGCAAAGAGATAATAAAACATTAGATCAAATATATGACTTATTTGCATTAAGAATAATAGTAAATTCTGTAAAAGATTGTTATGCAGCATTAGGTGTAGTACATGAAATGTATAGTCCAATGCCAGGAAGGTTTAAGGATTATATAGCAGTTCCAAAAACAAATATGTATCAATCAATACACACAACATTATTAGGAGAAAAGGGAACACCATTTGAAGTACAAATACGTACATGGGATATGCATAGAATTGCTGAATATGGTATTGCTGCACATTGGGCATATAAAGAAGCAAATTATGGAAGTAGAAAAGGACAAAAAGTAGTAAAAGTACAAGATGATAAATTAGCATGGCTTAGAGAAACACTAGAATGGCAACAAGAAATGCAAGATCCACAACAATTCTTAGAAACACTAAAAACAGAATTATTTGAAGATGAGGTATATGTATTTACACCAAAGGGTGCAATAAAAGTATTACCAAGAGGTGCAACACCAATAGATTTTGCATATAATATTCATGCTGAAATCGGAAATAAAATGGTTGGAGCAAAAATCAATAGTAAAATGGTTCCAATAATAACACCAATCAAAAATGGAGATATCGTAGAAATTTTAACATCGGATAACTCTAAAGGTCCAAGTATGGATTGGTTAAAATTTGTAAAAAGTACATCTGCCAAAAGCAAAATAAATTCTTGGTTCAAAAAAGAAAAAAGAGAAGAAAATATAGAAAAAGGAAAAGACTTAATTGAAAAAGAATTAAAAAGAATTGGAATTCCATATGCAGAACTTTTCAAAACAGATTATATAAATCCAATGTTAGAAAGATATAAATATAAAAATTTAGATGAAATGTATTTAGCAGTTGGATTTGGAGCAATTACAGCAAACAGAATAATTGCAAGAATGTTAATAGAATATAGAAAAGAACATAAAGAAGAACCAAAAATAGAAGAAAAAATAGAAGAACTTGCAAAAAATAAAGTAGATAATACAAAAGTATCTGATTCAGGTGTTATTGTAAAAGGAATTGATAATTGTTTAGTAAAATTATCAAAATGTTGTAATCCATTACCAGGAGACGAAATAATAGGATATATAACAAAAGGAAGAGGTGTATCTGTTCATAGAAAAGATTGTCCAAATGTTGCAGATTTATTAAAAGAGCAAAATAGAATAATAGATGTAAAATGGTATAATGATGAGAAAAAGAGTTCATATACTGTTGAAATTGAGATATTTGCAAATGATAGAAATGGATTATTAGGAGATATAGTACAAAAATTAAATGACTCAAAAGTAAGATTAATAAGTGTAAATGCAAAGGCAACAAAAGAAAGAATTGCTATAACAGAAGTTACACTAGAAGTAGATAGTGTAGAAAGTTTAAATAAAGTAATAAGAGAATTACGTAAAATAGACAGTGTATATGAAGTAAGTAGAAAAAACAAAATGAAGGAATAAGAGGAGAAGAAAAATGATATTAAAGGAACTAAGGATAGACTCATGGGTTGGAGATGTAACAAATTGTTATATTGTACAAGACGAGAAATCAAAAGAAACAATGGTAATAGATCCTGCAGGAGATGTTGACAAAATTGTAGAAATGTTAGATATATTAAATGCAAATTTAAAATATATTTATTTAACACATTGCCATGGAGATCATATTGGAGGAGTAAAAGAATTAAAAGAAAGAAAAGGTGGAAAAATATTAGCACATAGAAATACAGCAGAAAATTTATTAGACCCTAATATAAGTTTAACAACATATATAGGACTTGAAGGATTAGTTATTCAAGTTGATTCAAGAGTTGATGATGGAGATTTAATACATTTAGGAAATCTTGAATTTAGAGTAATACACACACCAGGACATACTTCAGGAGGTTCTTGCTTATATTGTGAAGAAGAAAAATTATTATTTTCAGGAGATACATTATTTAGAGGAACTTGGGGAAGAACAGATGTACCAACAGGAAATTTTGAAGATGTTATAAATTCAATTACAAAAAAATTAATGATATTACCAGATGAAACAATTGTATATCCAGGACATGGTAAAAGTACAATGATAAGAGAAGAAAAGCCAATTTATTTAGAACTAAAACCACGATTATTGTAGTTCTAAAATACTTGTAACAAACATATAATATATATAAGAGAAATTCAAAAGAAGGGTATGTTATATGTTTAATGTTACAATAATAAATGCAAAAGGTTCAATAAAAAAAATAGCAATATTAATAGTAACTTTAATATTGCTTTTTATTGTTACAAGATTTATACAAAATTTAAAATCAACAGAAGTTTTCAAAATAAATTTATCAAGCAAATTAGTAAATTGTTTAAATAATGAAATACCTGCTATAAATGAAATTGTTTCAAAATCAAATACAACGATAAAAGAAGAAAATGAAGAAGATACAAAAGATTTTTCAGAAAGAATATTAGGTGTTGAACTTTCTAGATTAAAAGAAAGTGAAAAAATAGAAGAAAATCCTGTAGAAACTCCAGGTGAAAATATAGAAAATAAGCCTGTTGAAGAAGAAAAAGATAATAATAACTCAAATGTAGATGTAAGTAATATATTAGAACATGTAGAAACACAAATAGTAACTAAAAATCCAATATCAGAAAGTTTTAACAATGAAATAAATGGCGTAAAAATAAAAAATGAGACATCATTTGATATACCAGATGATATTATGAATACAGAATTAGACATAGACAAAAATAATATATTAATATTTCACACACATACATGTGAAAGTTATACACCAAGTGAAACATATCCATATGAACAAACAGGAAATTTTAGAACAACAGATTTAAATTATACTGTTGCAAGATTAGGAGATGAACTTACAAATTATTTACTTGGATTTGGATTTAAGGTAAATCATGACAAAACATATCATGATTATCCTGCATATACAGGCTCATATTCTAGGTCATTGGAAAGTGTAAAAAAAGATTTGCAAGAAACATCAAGTGATATAATAATAGATTTACATAGAGATGCAATTGGAAGCAAAAGTAATTATGATCCAAGTGTCAAAATAGGTGATGATGTTGCATCACAATTAATGTTTGTAATAGGAACAAATGGAGGAGGATTATATCATCCAAATTGGCAAAACAATCTTAGATTTGCAATAAAAGTTCAAGAAATTGCAAATGAAATGTATCCAGGATTGTTTAAACCAATGATAGTAAGAAATTCAAGATATAATCAACATCTAGGAAAAGCAGCAGTAATAATAGAAGTTGGTTCAACTGGAAATACACTAGAGCAAAGTTTAACAAGTATGAAATATTTAGCAAAAGTATTTGAAAAAATAAAGAATTGATTATAGAAACTTCATGTAATATGAATTCTATAAATCCTAATATTTATTGTGTAAGAAAAATCCCAATTAAATTTACTTTAATTGGGACTTTTATAATATGCACATTCAGAATTAGAACATATTATTATATTAGAAATAATATCATAAGAGCATTTTCCATCTTTTTGATAAACACAATTTAAACAACAATTGATATTTGTCAAAGATATCACCTCTTACTAAAATAGTATAAACAAAAATAAAAAAAATATTCAAAAAAGTAATAAAATAAATTAAATGTCCATATAAATTAATAAACAAAAATATATAGGAGGTTATTCATATGGATATAACAAAAGAAACTATAAAAATTAATAAGATAATTTGTGAGAAAAAAGAACAAATAGTTGTTCAAGGAGATATGATAGTTCCAGACTCAAAGCCAGATATATTAAATACAATTAATACAGATGGAAACATATGTATATATAAAAAAGAAGTTTTTGAAGGAAAATTAAGATTAGAAGGAAATATTGTTTCATATATAATGTATTTAGCAGATGGAGAGAAAAATAATTTAAGAGGATTAAATACAACACTTGATTTTTCAGAAACAATAGTTGTTCCAGAATTACAAATAGGAATGATTGTTGATATTGAACCAAATATAAAAAATTTTGAATGTAAAGTAATAAATGGAAGAAAAATAGGAATAAAGGCAAATGTGGAAATTTCAATAAAAATACGTTTACCTGAAGAAGCGGAAATAACAACGAATGTAAATGATGTTAATATGCAAATTTTAAGTAAAAAAGAAAAAATAAACTCATTATTATGTGAAGGAAATAATAAAACATATGTGAAAGAAAATGTATCAATTCCAAATACAGACAATTTAGCAGAAATATTAAATGCAACAATAAGTTTAGTTGATAAAGATATAAAAATAAGTTATAACAAAATACTTGCAAAATCAGAAATAGAATTAAAACTTGTGTATTTAACAGATGATGGAAGAATTTGCAAAACAATAGGCAGAGTTCCATTAGTTGGTTTTATAGATATGCCAGATATCAAAGAAGAAAATATATGTGATACAACATATTTAATAAAAAATTTAATAATAAAACCAAATTCAATAGAAGAACATACAGTTTATTTAGAGGTTGAAGTTGAGATAAATTGTATTTCATATGAAGAAAAAGAAATACAAGTAATACAAGATTTATATTGCCCAGGTGAAAGAGTAAATTATGATTTAAAAACATTACAAACAACATCAGATAGAAAAACATTGAAAAACATATGTCAAATAAGGGAAAAAGTAAATGTTCCCGAAATTGGAAATGGAGAAATTATAAATACATCAATACAAATATCTATAAACAAAGAAAATAGATTAAGTGGAAAAATGGTATTAGAAGGAGAGATGGAGGTAAACTTAATATATACAGATATATCAACAATAGGAGTAAATAGTAAAACAATAACAATACCATTTACTCAAACAATAGAAGGAGTAGAAAACAATTGTAATACAAGTATAAAAATAGAAGTTGGAACACAAGAATTTATAAATCAGAGTGGAACAATTGATGCAAATGTAGATTTGAATTTTGAAACATTGACATATAAAAATGTTGAGATACCAGCAATTAATAATATAACAGAAGAAACTGAAGATGATTTAGAAGATTACAGTGTTATAATTTATGTTGTAAAAGATGGAGATACATTATGGAAAATTGCGAAAAAATATGGAAGTACAGTTGATGACATAGTTAGAGTAAATGGAATTGAAAATCCTGATAAAATTAATATTGGAGAAAAAATATATATACCTAAATATGTACTAAAAAGAGCCAAAGAGCCAATAGTAATATAATATGGATAAAATTTATTCAAGAAAAAGGTTTATAATAAAGCCTATTGGCAGGTTTTGTGGAAAAAATGCCAATTTAAAAAATATAAAATTTGCAAAAAAGATTATAAAATTCATATCAATAATTTTAATTGGAGTATATGGATTTAAAATTGGATTTGATTATTTAGAACCAGTGTATGAAGCAATGTGTAATGAAAAAGTTAAATATACAGCAACAATTATAACAAATCAGCAATCGACAATAGTAATGAATCAATATAAATATGAAGAATTATATACAATTGAAAAAGATTCAAATGGAAATGTATCTGCTATAAAATCAAATGTAGCAGTAGTAAATAATATTATTTCAGACTTAACAGAAAAAATACAACAAGAATTTGAAAAGATACCAACAGAAAAAATTTATATAACATTAGGAAATTTGACAGGAAACTATCTATTATCAGGATTTGGACCAAGAATACCTATAAAAATTTCTATGACAGGAAGTGTTGATACAGAAATAGAAAGTGAATTTATCTCACAAGGAATAAACCAAACCTTGCATAGAGTATATGTTAATTTTAATTGTGATATGGCTGTTGTAACACCAATGAAAAGATACAATCAAAATGTAGTAAATCAATTTATTATTGCAGAACATGTTATTGTTGGAAATATTCCGAATGCGTATTATAATTTAGAAGGAATTGAAAAGCCATCAAATACAATAAATCTAATGAAATAAATATTGACAAAATTGGAAATTTGTTATATTGTTATATTATGTAACTAAAAATGAAGGAGGGCTTTTGATGATTATCGAAGTTCCAAAAGGTTATACATTTTCAGCCAAAAAAGATATTATCGCATTTGAAGAAAACTCAATGTTAAAATTGAAAAAACGGCCATTTAAATTTGAGTATATAATGTATGATTTAACTTATAAACTGAAAGGAAAAAGAAAATGCTATTATTGCGGAAGAGTTGTTGAACCCAGTCAGATAACTTTAGACCATGTTTATGCTAAAGGTCTTGGAGGACCAACAATTCCACAAAATATGGTACCTTCTTGCAAGAAATGTAATGAAGAGAAGGAAAATATGACACCTGATCAGTTTAGAGTTTATATGAGCTTAAAAGATGATGGTGCAAAAGAACAATTTAAAAGAGAATACTTTAAAATTAAAATGTTCCAAATAAGATGGTTACATATGTTACCAAAAGAATGGATCAGTAGAATTCCAGTATCAAGTCTAATTATAACAATTGATTTGCCAGATACAACTACAAATAAGTATAAGAAAATAAATGAATATTATACTAGATGTGGTAAGTTTCCTAAGCCAATAATTGTTGATAAAAATAATTTTGTTCTTGATGGTTTTACAGTTGTTCTTTATGCCAGGAACAATCGGATAAAGGAAATACCGGCAATTGTTCTTGAAAATGTAGAAGTTATATTTTAACAAAAAGATACTACAAATTATTGTAATGATGATTTGTGGTATCTTTTTTATTGTTGATGAAAAATGTAAAAAACAATTGACGAATTAAGATAATTGTGATATAAATAATAAAGATTAAATAATGGCCCGTTGGTCAAGCGGCTAAGACGCCACCCTCTCAAGGTGGAATCATGAGTTCGATTCTCGTACGGGTCACCAAAATAATAAAAACTTAGAGTGCCAATGATTACAACAAATAATCTTGATACTCTATTTTTATGTTTAACACTATTTTAACACTTTAGTATTTATAATAAGCCATTTATTCTGTTTACAGCATCTATTTTTGTTTTAGGAAGAACGTGTAAATAAATTTGAGTTACTGCAATATCAGAATGTCCCATTAAATCTTGTACAGTTTTTAGATCCACGCCATGAGATAATAACATTGTTGCATAAGTATGTCTTAAACTATGAAATTTCTTATAAGGAATGTTGCTGGAATTTAATACTTTTTTCCAATTTCCAAATAGTGTCTTTGCTGAAATTGGTTCACCATTCTCACTAAAAACAAATTCTGATTCTTTTTTCATGTTAGACAACATAGTTACTAGTTTATCTGGTAAATCTACTCTACGAATTGAATTTTGTGTTTTAGGAGTATTATATATAGTTTCTAATTTCTTATTTCCATCATTATCAAAAACATATACTTTTTTTACGGATTCCTTTACTTCTAAATATTTTTCTACTAAATTTACATTTTCCCATTTTAAAGCTAATAATTCACCTTGTCTTAAACCTGTGCCTAAAGCCATTAAAATTAAGTTTTCAAATTTATGCCCTTTAAAAGCATCTTTTAATTGTTTGATTTCATCTTCATTAAAGTATTCAATTTCCTGATTAACACTTTTTTTAACACTTTTATTAGGAATTGTAATGTTATTGCATGGATTTTTTAGGATAAACCCCTCACGTTCTGCATAAGAAAAAAATTGCTTTAAAAGTTTATTTAATTTTTTTATTTGAGAATATGTTTTATCTTTTCCTAATTTATTATAATATTCTTGTATTTGAATAGATTTTGTATTATATACTTTTAATCCAGATATATCTGAATCTTTAATATAATTTCTATAAGTGCCTTCGTAAGATTGAAAAGAAGATGGTTTTATTTCATTTTTCTTTATTTGAAATAACCATTTATAAATTAGTTCATCAATAGTTACATTTTCAAAATCTAAAGACATACCATTTTTTATTTTTGTTATATATTCTTCAGCTTTTTCTTCTGCTTCTTTTTTTCCTGTTCCATAAAATTGTTTTCTTATAGGTGTTCCATCTGCTTTGTGACCAATAGTTTTAGTAACTCTAAAATATTCTTTTCCATTTGATTCAAAGTTAGTTCGTTTAGCCATTATTTCCCTCCGAATAATAATTATAAGCTTTTTCAATTAAATCTTCTGTAACTCCTAATTTTTCAGCAAATTCATAAGTATATCTACAACCATCATTATAAAGTTGTTTTAATTTGTTAAATGGTACAAGTGTTTTAAAAGACCATTTTAAAGCTCTGAACTCTCTTTTATTAATTTCCTCATCGGAAAAATGATAATTATAAAGAGCATTACAATAATAATGCCCGTAATTCTTCTGCTAATATGGTTTTTTCTTCGTTAGAATTAGAAATAAGGGAATAGTTTAGTCCAATAGCATAATTATTACCAATGCGACCAATTATAGCCTTATTTTTCATTTTGAAGTTAATTATATCAATATTTTCTCTTTTGGCTATATTATATAATTTTGTTAATTCCATAAATTCCTCCGTAAAATTGATTAAGATTTATTTATTATTTTAAGCTTATTAATTAAAACTTTTCTATCCCATAATATAACTTGAGTTTCTCTAGCTTGTTGAATTGCTTGTTCTGTAAACGTATTATTTGTAACTACAATTGCAATATCACAATTATAATGTTTTTTGCCTGAATAAGCTTGCTGAATTGCATCATTACCTACAGTATTTGAATAAAGTTTACATTGAAAACCATATAATATATCATTATTATCTTTTGCTAAAACATCAATTCCAAAGTCACCACTACTTGAAGTAACTTCGATATTATGATAACCTAAAAGTTGTAATATTTTTGCAAATGTTTTTTCAAATTCTAAACCAGAAAGAAGATTATCTATATATTCTATTGAAATAGGGGAATCATCAGCAATGAATATTTCTTTTCGTTTATCTTGTAAGTCTAAAATTTCATTTTCCAACATACCTTTTTGAAATACTAGTTTATTAACTTCTTCTGATAATTTCTCTTTTGCAGAAATTAGATTAGCTTTTTTCTTTTCAATTTGAACAATATCATAAAGTAGTTTTTGTCTGTTAGAATCAGTTATAGATGCATTAATTAATTCAAGAGTTTGTTGTTTTTCATTATATTCTTCTAATAGTTTATTGTAGTTTTCTCTTAATTTTTTATTTTTCTTTTTTAATTTTGCGTTATTTTCTTCAACAATTTTATTTTTATTTCTTATTAAGGTCATTTCATCTTTTTTTATATAATATCGATGTGTAGTGCTATCAAAAATGTCTAAAACTTTTGATGATATTCTTGATAAGAGACTATCTTTGTCCATTAACTATTGCTCCTTTTTATTGATTTTATTTTTCATTTCTTTATAAAATTTTAATGCATCTACGATTTCGTCTGGAGTTAATCCATCCATTTCCTTATGATAAGCAAAATAATATTGCTGTTCATCAGAATTTCGTATGTCAGATTTTCCAGCAACATATTCAATAGAACAGTTAAATAGCTTGGATAATATTATATAACCATCTAAGTCGGGCTCGTTAGTTCCATTTTCATACAAACTTATTGTTTGCTGAGTTTTATTTAATTTTTTTGCTAATTGTATTTGAGTAATGTTGTTTTCTTCTCTTAATTGCTTAATTCTATTCATAAAATTAAACCTCCTAGCTCTTATTATACAAGTAAAATTTGTACAAGTAAATAAAATACAATAAAAAATTGTAAAAAAGTATTGACAACAATTTTTGCTTGTGATAATATAAGCACATAAACAAGGAAAACTTGTTGAAAGAAAGGAGAAAAATATGAGCAAGAATAGATGCAAAGAATTAAGGGGAAAACGCTCACAATTTGATATTGCAAGCTTTTTAGGAATTACACAACAAGCATATTCTAATATAGAGAAATCAGAAAAACCTCCTAAAATAGAAACTTGCATTAAATTATCAAAGATATTTGATAAGCCAATAAATTATATATTTCCTGATATTTTTTTAGATAACAATACAAGTAAAACTTGTACAAATAAGCGATAGAAAAAATAAAATGTTAAAAAATTAACCACAATCTGATGCGAAGAGAGGAAGTGAAAAGATGTCAATATCTAAATATGTGAGTGCAGAAGAGTATAGTAGACAATCAGGGATAGGGGTTGAAGAAGTTAAAAGGTTGTGTAAGACTAATCAATTAAAACATTTTATGACAGAAGGAGGATATTACAAAATCGCAACAGATAATGATTCTATTCCTAAAGAACAATTTGAAGAAGAAAAAAGAAAAAGGATTGAAGCAGAGACAACATTACAATTGTTACAAAAAATTTTATTAGAAAGAAGGTGAAAAAGATGAAACAAAAGATAGCAACATTTGCAGTAGGAATGGCATTTGTATTTATGTGTGTAGGATTACCAATTTTAGTTGGTATTGTAGTAGAAGTAACTGCAGATGTAATAACAATTGATTTTATAATGAAAGTAGCTTATATAATGCTAGCTTGTAGCTTTATATGTATTTTGAAGAAATGAGGTGATAAAGATGGAAGAGTTATTACAAAAAGTAATAGTTAAAATATATCAATTAAATAAGAATACAAAACACGATTTTTTCTTTAACTTTTCAGGACATACAAATACATTTTCAATAAATTATTGTAAAGATGGTTTTAGAGCAAATGAAAAATCTACATATATAATTGATGTATGTACTAGAATGACAGAAGAAAACTTAAAAAAAGCATTAGAAAGATTAGAAGAAATAGAAAAGGAGGGTTAATTATGTTTTTTAGAAAACAAAAAGAAATAGATAGATTAAATGCAAGATGTGTTGAATTAGCAAAAATGGTAAAAGACAAAAATGACAGACTAAAAGAAGAAAGAAAAAATAACTTATTAATTTTAGAAGAAAACAAAGAGGCAAGACAAGAAAATTCAGATTTAAGATGCAAAATAGATGAATTAGAAGATATTTTAAAAAGAATAAATAACTTAATGACATGCAATCAATATGACAATAATCAAGCTATTAAAAACAAAATAATAGAGCTAACAAGCGACTACCAATCAATTTGTTAACTCAACAAAAACATTTATATAAACATTCTCTTTAAATATAATAACACATTTAAAGAGAATTGTCAAAGGAGAAAAATTATGGATTTAAATGATAAATATGAAGAATTATCAGAATTAGTTGCTGGAATAGAAGATCTAGTAAATAAAATAGAAGATGTTACTTATATAGAACAATTGAATGGAATAAAAGGAGAAGTACAAGCAGAGCTTGATAAGGTTTCAGAGCAATTAGAGGAACAGCAAGAAGCAGAAGATAGAGAAATGAATATTGAATTTGAAAGAAGTAGATTATAGGAGGGAAAAATGCAAGATTTAATAGTAGTAAAGCAATTACCTCAAATTGAGGAACATCTAAAAGAACTTTCATTAGAGGTAGAACAAAAAGTTGAAAATGCCAAAAGTTTGGTTTGCACAGAAGAGAATGTAACAACAATAAAACAAATAAGAGCAAGTTTAAATAAAGAATTTAAAGAAGTAGAAAACCAAAGAAAGATAGTAAAAGAGCAAATATTAGCACCATATATGCAATTTGAAGAAATTTACAAGATGTATATATCAGATAAATATAAAAGTGCTGACAATGATTTAAAAGAAAAAATAGATTCAACAGAAAATGAATTAAAGAACATAAAAGAACAAGAAATAAAAGATTATTTTGAAGAATATAAAAAGGCTAATAATATTGATTTTGTTATATATTCACAAGCAAGAATAAATGTAACATTATCAGCAAGTAGAAAGAGTTTAAAAGAACAAGCAAAACAATTTATAGACAAAATAGTAGATGATTTAAAACTAATTGATACACAAGAACACAAAACAGAAATATTAGTTGAATATAAACAATCATTAAATGTATCACAAGCAATAACAAGTGTAACGAATAGATTTAAAGCTATTGAAGAAGAAAAAAAGAGACAAGAAGAATTAAAAAGAAAACAATTAGAAGAAGCTCAAAGAAGAGCAGATGAAAGTATAAGAGTTCAAACAGAAGCAACTAGACAAGCATTAGAGAATTTTATTCCTAAGACTGAAGAAACAATTTTACAAGCACCAGTCATAGAAGAAAAACAAGAAGAAATTTTAACATTAAGATTTGCAGTAAGAGGAACAAGAACAAAATTAAGAGAATTAAAACAATTTTTAGAAAATGGAGGATATGATTATGAGTAATTTACAAACATTACAACCAAAAAAGTTTAGTGTAGAAATACAAAAAGATACATATAAGAACTTGATAAATCAGACATTAGGAGACAAAGACAGAGCAACAAGATTTATTGCAAGTATATCAAGTGCTGTAGCAACAAATCAGGATTTGCAACAATGTGATGCCGGAACAATATTAAGTGGAGCATTGTTGGGAGAAAGTTTAAATTTAGGTCCAAGTCCACAACTAGGTCAATATTACTTAGTACCATTTAATAAAACTATAAAGAATGTAGATGGAAGTTCATATCAAATTAAAGTGGCACAATTCCAATTAGGATATAAAGGATATATTCAACTAGCGATTCGTTCTGGACAATATAAAAAGTTGAATGTATTGGCTATAAAGAAAGGTGAATTGATTAAATATGATGCTTTAAATGAAGAGATTGAAGTAAATTTAATTGATGATGAAGAAGAAAGAGAAAATGCAGAGACAATAGGATATTATGCAATGTTTGAATACACAAATGGATTTAAGAAATCTTTATATTGGTCAAAATCAAAAATGCACAAACATGCATTAAAGTATTCAAAAGGATATTCAGCACATAAAGGATATACATTTTGGGAAAAAGATTTTGACGGAATGGCATTCAAAACAATGCTTAGACAATTAATTTCAAAATGGGGAATTATGAGCATAGAAATGCAACAGGCAGTAGAAAGAGATATGTCAGCAATAAATACAGATGGAACGTATGATTATGTGGATAATGAAACAGAGCCAGTTGATGCAATAATTCAACAGCAAGAAGATAATGCACAAGAGGAACAAGCAAAAACAACAATTTCAAATTCAACAGAAACAAAAGAGGTATCGATGAATGAATTATAAAATTATATCTAGTTGTAGTACAGGAAATGCAACAATAATAAGAGACATAATTTTAATAGATTGTGGAGTTACTTTTAAAAAATTAGAAAAGTATTATAAGCAATTAAAAATAGTTTTGTTAACTCATGTGCACCAGGACCACTTTAACAGGTCAACAATAAAAAGATTAGCACAAGAAAGACCAACTTTAAGATTTGCCTGTTGCGAATGGTTGCTACAGCCATTACTTGAATGTGGAGTTGAAAGAAGGAATATAGACATACTTCAAATTGGCACGAAATACGATTATAAGCTCTTTAAAATTGTAGCAATTAAATTATACCATGATGTACCTCAATGTGGTTATAGAATACTGTTTGATGATTATAAAGTAATCTATATGACAGATACTAAAACTATTGAAGGAATAAGTGCTAAAAATTATGATTTATATCTTGTTGAAGCAAATTATAAAGAAAATGAACTTGAAGAAAGAATAAAACAAAAACAATTACAAGGTGATTTTACTTATGAATGGAGAGTAAAAGATACTCATTTAAGTGAAGAACAATGTGTTGAATTTTTATTAAATAACATGGGAAAAAATTCAGAATATGTATTTATGCATCAACATATAGAAAGGTAAAAATATGGTAGGAACAAGTAATAAAATAATAACTTATTTGCTAGAACAAGCGAGGGATAAGCAATTTGAATTAAAAGAATACAAACCTAAAAGAAGCTTAGATAGTAATGCATATTGTTGGGTGTTATGTGATGAGATAGCAAAAGAATTAAGTAAAGATGGAACAATTATAACGAAAGAAAAGATATATCAAGATGGAATATTGCAAATTGGAACATTTGAAACAATGATAATTGAAGAAAAAGCATTTGAAAATTTTAAAAGAATATGGCAAAGACAGGGGCTTGGATTTTTAGTTCAAGAAGTAAGTAGAAAAGATAAATGTGTAAAAGTACATTGTTATTATGGTAGTTCAACTTATGATAGCAAAGAAATGAGTTTGTTAATAAATTTATTAGTTGAATTAGCAAAAAGTTTGAATATAGAAACCAAATCTGATGCAGAAATAAATAGTTTATTAGAAAGCTGGGGTAAAAATGAGCAAAAGAAGTAGAGCTTGTGAAATATCACAGAAAGTAAAGGAAATAGTATGGAACAGAGATAATCATAAATGTATTTATTGCGAAAGATATGTTCAAAAAACATTTGCAAATGCTCATTTTATTAAGAGAAGCCAAGGTGGTTTAGGAATACCAGAGAATATAGTTACATTGTGCTCAGAATGCCATTATCAGGAGGATTTCGGACAAGATACCCAATTATACGAAGATTATATAGAAAACTATTTAAAAGGCATTTATGGAGAGAATTGGAGCAAAGAAAAATTAATTTATAAAAAATATTAGGAGGAAAAAATGAAAAAAGTTATAGGAATTTTAATAGCAATTGTAGGAATTGCACTAGGAATATATGTAGGAGTATGGTTAATGTTTGTAGGAGGAATAGTACAAATAGTTAATTCAATAAATCCTTTAAATGGATTAGGAATAGCATTAGGAATAGTAAGAATAGTATTTTGCGAAGTAGGAGTACTTATTGCATGGTTAGGTATAGCAATAGGTTCAGTGATAGGATTAGAAGATTAAATTAGGAGGAAATAAAAATGGGAAATATAGTAGGAATTGATTTGAATGTAGACAATAACTATTTAAATGAAGCTGTAAAAAGTATTGTAATGACAGGAATTGCGGAGACTCTAGACAAAGATAAAATTGTTAATGGTCTAGTAAAAGCTGTATTAGAAACAAAAGTAGATAAAGAAGGAAGAATAAGTAGTTATAGTAGTGACAACAGATACACTCTTCTGGAAGTGTATGTAAACAACATAATTAGAGAAATAGTTAAAGAAGAAATGAAAAAGTTGGTGGAAGAAAAAAGAACTAAAATGCAAGAGATTATCAGAAGAGAGTTAAATAAAAGAGCAACATTGGACAAATTTGTAGATGCCTTTATAAGCAATAATTTAGATAATTTAGATAGTAATTGGAAAACAAAAATTAGTGTTGAATATGAAAAAGATAAAGAATATTAGACAACTAGGGTAGACTTAACATCTACCCTAATATTTTACGAAAGGAGAAAGCAAATGGATAAAAGCAGTTTTTTAATATATTTAGATTATGAAGAACAATTCAATTTGCTAACAGATGAACAAATAGGTCAACTTATGAGAGCAATAATCAAGTATGAGAAAACTAGAGAAATACCACAATTAAATGGAATAGTAAAAATGGCTTTCTCGTTTATAAAAACACAACTAGATAGAGACAGAGAAAAATATGAAGCTAGATGTGAAAAAAATAGAGAGAATGCAAAAAAAGGTGGCAGACCTAGAAAAAACCAAAAGGATAATTTAAAAGCGAATGGTTTTAATGAAAACCAAATGGATGCCAAAAAACCCGATGATGATAAAGAAGATGAAGAAGATAATGAAGAAGATATAGATAATGATTTATTATTAAAAAAAGAAAAAGAAGAAAAATTACAACAACGATTTATTGAATGTTTAAATTCTTTTAATATAAATGCTATTAGTGAATGTATAAAATATCTTGATGAGTTGCCGTTTGAAGTTATAGATTATGTGCTGTCGAAAACGTCGAGAATTAAATGTCCTAACTGGAATTATGCGAATACGATACTGCAGGATTATGTAAAAAGAAAGATAGATTCTGTAGAAAAAATACAAGCAGAGGAAAGTGGGGTTAAAAATCAAAAGCAAGACACAAGCAAGGTGGTGGACTTTTAAATGAACAAGGAAGAGTTTAAAAATCAAATTGCTAGAGTACAAATAGCATATAATAAAATTTTTTCAAGAGAAGAAATGATGTTATGGTATGAAGAATTTAGAAATGAAGATAAAACTGAATTTGAAAAGGCAATAAATAAAACTATAAAAGAAGTTGTGTATATGCCTAAAGTAGCAGATGTAAGAGCAAGAATGACAATTAGTAGAGACGGACATTACATAAATGATCCTTTTGTAAATTTATACACAAATAAAAATGTTTTTAGAAATTTTAAGGAGAGTGAAACAAATGAATGAAATTAGTGAAGAAACAAGAAGAGAAACAAACGAAAAAGTAGATAAAACAAAAAGAGAAATACAAGTATTAAAAATATTAAACGAATATAAAGAATTAACAGCCAAACAAATAGCAAGATATATGGCATATCGAGGATATACCAAAGAGATAGATTACAATCATGCAAGGCCAAGGCTGACAAGTCTGTTAGAGAAAAGACAAGTATGTATAGTTGGAAAAGAATTAGATTTAGAAACACACTGCAAGGAAGTAGTGTATCAAATAACAGAGCAAGGAAGAAAGAGGATAAACAATGTTTAAAGTAATATTAATAATTATATTTTGTATCTGTGTATATGAAGCAGGAAAGATGCAAGGTGAAAAAGAAACACTAGAAAGAGTAAGAAGATACATAAAAACGTCTGTAAATTGGGATAAGTTCATGGAGAAAATATCAGTTGAATTTAATCAGTATAATTTTAAGGAGTAGAGAATGAAATACAATTATCCAGAATTGAAAGGTGAATGTATAAAATGCGGTCGGCTGTATGAGATTAGAAGATATTAATTTTGTTGGAGTAGAAGAATGTGAATACTCAGAAAAGCCGATTAAGAAAAATATAGATTTAGGAGAGCAAATGAGAATATGAAAATACTAGCAATAGATCCTGGCAATATAGAAAGTGCATATTGTTTTATCAATGAAGAAACATATGAGCCAGAAGAGTTTGGAAAAGTAAAAAATGAAAGATTATTAAATATAATATATGACCAGTTATCTAATAGTGTTAATTACTATACAATGGTTATTGAAATGATAGCAAGTTATGGAATGCCAGTTGGAAAAGAAGTTTTTGAGACTTGTGTATGGATTGGAAGATTTATAGAGGCATACGATAAGGATTATAAATTTATATACAGAAAAGAAGAAAAAATGAACTTGTGTCATTCTATGAAAGCTAAAGATAGCAACATTAGACAAGCATTAATAGATAGATTTGGTGTAGTTGGAACTAAGAAGAATCCAGGTTGGTTTTATGGTTTTAAAGCAGATATCTGGGCCGCATATGCAGTGGGGTGTACATATTTAGATAAAATGAAAGGAGAAAATACATGGCAGATGTAATTGATAATGAAGAATTAATCGCAACAAGACGATTAAATGGAGTAGATGATAATTTATACAAGGAAGAAAAGGAAGCAATTTTAAAAAGAAAAGCGAAAGAGCTAGATGATTTAGATAATTTTGCAGATTTATTGAGACCAGAACAGAGATATTATAGCAATATAATCAAAAGACTAGTTCAAAATGCTAGAAAAAGAGGTGTAGATGGAAAATTTGATTAAAGTAGGAGGAGAAGATGAGTGTTAAAGGAAAAGTAAAAAGATTAAATAGGCAAATAGAAAAATTAAATTGTGAATTAATACAATTAGAAAAATTGAAAAACAATAATAAAAGAATTATAGAAGATTATAGTAGTGATTTGGAAAAAATAAAAATATATGAAAATATAATAAAATTTGCAATAACTAATCATCTAGGAAATTTAAGAGGTGGAATGCGAATAGAAAGATATGAAATAGATAAAATGCAGAATTTAAGGTTAGATATAGATTATCAACCAGAATTTAATAGCTATATAATCAGAGTTAATTATTAGAGGAGAATAGATATGGTAAGAAAAAGTGATACTGCAGAATTAAGTGAATTAGAAAAGTTTGGATTTAAGTATGGAACAAAAGATAAATTCGAATATAAAACAAAGCAAAATGGGCTTGAATCAAGAATATATATAGATTTGTTGCCTTGTAATAATAACAATAATGAAATACATGTAGAATGTTATAGTCATTCTATTCCAGAAAAAATATTAGATAAATTATATGATTTAACAAAAGCAAATCTAATAGTAAAGGAGTAAATAAGATATGTTTAATACTTATAATGCAGGAGATACAAATCTAAAAATAAATGCTTGTAGTGGTGGAATATATAAAACATATAAAGAAAGTTGGTTTATAAATTTTCATCTAGATAGTACTTTATCTAATAAAATAATGAGAAAAGAAGGATGTTATTATAGACCTGGGTATGGATATTCTACAGACGAATATGATTTGGTTGATAAAGGCAATAGAGGGTTAGAAAAAGTAAAAGAAGTTGAAATACTACAAATGATTATTTGTGGAGATAAAGAAGTGATTGCAGAAGTAATTTTAAAAGAAGATTTTGAAAAATATTTTGAGAGGAGGAATATATAATGGAAGAAAAAACAGCTGATGAAATGTTTGAAGAATTAGGATATGAAATTATAAAAAATAATAAAACAACATTAAATTATGAAAAAGAAGGACTACATTTGTATAAGGAGATAGTATTTGCATTATTAGATAAAAGTGTAACAGTAGGGTACGGAACAGGAGAATGTTGTGATATATCAATTCAAGAACTACAAGCAATAAATAAGAAAGTAGAGGAATTAGGATGGATGAAACAAAAATAGAACTTATAGATATTATAAGAATCCAAAAATGGTATATGGATATATTTTATCAAGAAGATGATGATTATCCTAATTATAGAATAATAGGTCAGAAAAATAGACATATAAATAGAATATTAAATAAAATAACAAATAATAAAGAAATTCAGAATAATATATATAACACAATAATTCACTATACATGGGATAATACAGATTATACTTTTAAGCCAATATGTGATGGGTTAAGAAAATTAGGATATAAGATAGTAAATACGTATAAGGAAAAACAAAAAGAAAAAAATAAAAAGTATTATCAAGAAAATAAAGAAAACAGAAAAGAGTATCAAAAAAATTGGAATAAAAATCATAAAGATAAAGTCTTAAAAAATAATAGAAATTATAAAAATAGACATAAAGAAGAATTAATTATTAAAAAGAAAGAATGGTATAAAAAAAACAAAGAAAAAATACTGCAACAACAAAAAGAGTATAGAAAAAATAAGAGGGGTGTTTAGATGAAAAAAATAGTACAAACTATAAAACTTCGTAAATTAAAAACAGAAGTAAATAAAGAATATGTAGAAAAAATGAATGAAGGTAATTATCTTATTTTATTCAAAGATGATACTTGTAAACAGGTTTATACTAAAGATGAGTTAATAAACATTTTGAGTAAAGACCATATAAAACCTGTTAGATATATTTTTAGTATGGCTGATAGAATATGTATTGATAGAGATGTTCATATAAATATAGAGGAGGTATTAAATAATGAAAATTAATAAAAATTTTAGTCCCAAAGATAAGCCATTAAAAGTTGAAATAATGAAACCCAAAAAATATATGGCAGCTGAAGTTAATGATAAAGAATTAATTATGTGTTTTTATAGCCTGAAACAGCTGTTGAAACATATATAAATAAAGAATCAGCAATAAATTTAGCACATATGATTTTAAAAAATTTCAATAATTATGATGAAGGAGAAAATTAAATGAATAATAATAAAATAGAAGAATTGAAAGAGAGATTAGAAGAATTACATAGAATACAAGAAGCTAGATTAGCATGTAATGCTGATGATTTAGACATAAGAGAAGAAATAGCAGAAGTAGAAGAAGAAATCAAAGAATTAGAAGATGATATAAACGAAGAAAACAATAATGGTAACGATACAAATGTCGGTAGCATAGGAAATAGTATAGAAGATATAGCAAGAATAGCAAAATTGATAACAACAAAATTTAATAATGATTATTCAATAGATAATAAAGATAAAGAAGCAATAGAGCATATTTTATCAGATTATAAAAGAGCATTAAAAGAGAATGAATTGTTAAGACAACAAAATATATCATATAAAAATAATATTCATGAATTAAAGGAAGCGAGGAATAAATGAACGAGGAAGAAAAGAAAGCTTTAAAAGTAATAAATACAAGAACAAAAAGATTGCTTGATGAGTTTAAAATAGAAAAAGAAGATATGTCAGATGAACCAAAAATAGCTTATTTAATGCAAGAAATAAGAGCAAATAAAACGATATTAAATCTAATAGAAAAACTACAAAAAGAGAATCAAGAATTAAAACAAGATAGAAACAATAATTATCAAATGATAGCATTAGCACAAAATGAAGTGTTAGGATATATGCAAGGATATGAAGATAGTAAGAAATTAAAGAGAAGTGCTGTTGCATGTGTAGTAGAAAATCAACAGTATTATATAATAAAGAAAGAAATTGAACATTATAAAGAATATATAGAAAAACTACAAAAAGAAAACGAAGAATTAAAGAATAAATTATTAGATACTTTAGAAGGTCAAAAAGTAATTAAAGAAGAAACACCACAATATATTAAAGAAAATTTTATTCCAATTGAAAAAGTAAAAGACAAGATAGAAGAAATATTAAATAATAAAGAATATAGAATTGTGTTTGAAGGTAATGCAGAATTTCCAGACGATGCAACAATTATTAATGCGCAAAAATATATAAAATTAGAAAAAATGCAAGAACTAATAGAAGAAAGCGAGGAAAAATAGATGAAAAAATTTTTAATAGGATTGGGAATAATATTAGGGATAGTTTTAATAATAGCAGGAGATTTTATAGGAACAAATAATGCTGCAATAAATTTAGAAGAACAAATAAAGGAAAGTAGTTCAAGTATAAAAATTCAAGAAAAAAGAAGAGAGGATTTAATTTTTAACTTAGTTGATACAATACAAAGTTATAATAAATATGAACAAGATACAATAACAAAAATTATAGAGGCTAGATCAAATGCTAACAATGGAAATGTAGAAGAGGCAGAAACATTAATAAATGCAGTTGTAGAAAAGTATCCAGAATTGAAAAGTAATGAAAATTATAAGACTTTAATGACAGAATTAGCCATAACAGAAAATTTAATAGCAGAACATAGGAACAATTACAATATTCAAGTAAAACAATATAATAAACATATAAAAAAATTTCCTAATAGTATGATACTTAACATAATGGGATATGAAAAGTTAGATAATACATATTTAGAATATGAGGTTTCAGAAAATGCACCCAAAGATCTATTTGGCGAATAGAGGTGTAAAGAATGGAATTTGAAAATTTTAAAGTTACAAAGAGAGAAACATTGGTTGCAATAGCAATAACATTAGCATTGATAGGATTAGGAATTATTATTTCTGAAGCAATAAAAAATAATGTAAATGAATCTGATGAGAAATATTATAAAGCTTTAAAAATAAATAATGATGAAGAAATGTTTAAGTATGCAATAAAAACAAATGTTGGATATACATTAGCTAGTGGAACAATAAGAGCAATAAATGGAATCTCAATTGATGAATTAGATGGAATATACTTAAGCATAAAAAAAGTAAAAGAAGAATATAGAAAACATTATAGAGAAGAAAAACATACTAGAATAAAGTCTGATGGGACAGAAGAAATATATTATACAACAGAAGAATATTGGACATGGGATTATGTAGAGGAAGAAAAAATTCATGTTGATAAGTTCAATTTTCTTGGGGTTGATTTTGATTATGATACAATAGAATTTTACAATCAAAGCTATAATACAACTAAAGAAGTAAAATATCATATAAGATATAAATATTATACAATTCCAATCGAATTTGAAGGAACATTATTTACATACATAAATAACAATACTATAACTCAAAATAAATTTTCTACAAATAAAACAATTAATGAGATTGTTAAATCAAAAGAAGATGATGTGAATTTTATAAATGCAATATTTTGGATAACTTGGATTATATTTATTACACTTATAGATTTTGGTTATGTATATTTAGAAAATAATTATTTAGAAGATTAAAGGAAGGAAATACACAAATGAAGATACCTAAAATAATAAGTAAAAATAATCATGAGTACATATTTGTAAAAGAATATCCTAATTTCATATTATATCAGGACATGATAACAGGAGTAAAAGAGACATTTCAAAGATATGACTTAGGATTAGTAAAAGAAGTAGTAAAACCACCCAAAAGTGATATAAGATTACAAAATATCAAGATATAGGAGGTACTAATGAGATTAGAAAATCAAGAATATAGACAAGCAGTAAATTGCTTAAAAAGATATAATTATAATTGTATTAAGATAATGTCTATAAGAGAAGATATAATGAGCATAAGTGGATTGAATATGGATGGGATGCCAAAGCCTAAATATTCAAAATCAGATATGGTTTTAAATAGTGTGATACAACTACAAGAGGATGAAGAGCTAAAAAGAGCAGTAAAAGAAGTAAAAGCAGTACAGATGGCATTACAATTAGTAGATGAAGATTGTAAAAACATATTTGAAAAGATATACATACAAAGCAAAAGTAAGTGGGAATTAATAAATAATGGGATGTCAGAAAGAACATATTTTAGAAAAAAAACAGAGCTAATAACACAAGTAAATAAAGAATTAAAAAAATTGGCATAATTTTGGCAGTTTTTTACTGAAAATCGGTGCTATAATAGTATTATGAAAAAGTCTCAGACAGAGATAATTAGACCCACAATTTAAGAGTAGATGTTTTAAATGTCTGCTCTTTTTATTATTTTTGGAAAGGAATAGGAAAAATGGAATTTAAAAAAGCATATGAAGCATTAAAACAAGGGCATAAAATAAAAAGAGAACACTGGAAAGGTTATTGGGTAAAAGAAAATGGAACAATAACAATGCATTGTAAAGATGGAAGTGTAATCCCTTTTTTAGAAACAGAAGATATATTTGTAGATTTAGATAATATTGTTGCAGACAACTGGATTATTTGTGATGACATAGATGAAGCAAAATTAAACATTCAAACATTTACATTTGGAGAAGCAATATCAAATCTTAAAAGAGGGAAAAGAGTACAAAGACAAGGTTGGAATGGAAAAAATCAATATATAGAGCTTGCAACTAATATCAGTTATAAAAATACTAATGCTGAAGTAGTAAATGCAGAACATGATGCAATAGGAAATAAAGCAATAGCATTTGTAGGAACATCAGGAGTACAATTGGGTTGGCTAGCCAGTCAAGCTGATATGCTAGCAGAAGATTGGAAAGTAGTAGAGTAGCAATTAATATAAAGGAGAAAGACACTTGGAAGAAATAAAAAAGAAAGATTTAAAAAAGTTTGTAAGCAGAGAAATTATATATTGTATAATATATGTAGTTGTGTCATTTATATTATTATTTAAGCAAAATACATTCTTGTGTGGTGCGATAATTACGTTTATTTATGCAATTATAATTGATATAGATGCAAGAATATCAGCTGAAAGAACATTAAATAAAATAGAACATGTGCAAAATCAACACAAAAATTAATAAAATATTCACAAGAGTTTATCAGAAGTGGTAAGCTCTTTTATTATGTTAAATAACAGATAGCAAGTAGTGATATAACATAGAAACAGCAGATTGGCAAAAAGTAGAACTGGTATAGTATCGAAGAATAAGCCGATTAGTTCTAGGGTGCAATATTCTATAACTATATCATTACTTGGTGTTTATTAAATGAAAGAGGTGTTTATGGAAAATGAAGAAAGAATAAATGAATATATAAAACAATGTTGTAGTAATTGTAAAAATAAATCAAATTGTAAAATAAAAGTGTTTGAAACAGAAGATATAATTTATACCAAATGTGAAAATTATCAGCAAGAAAAGAAATTAGAAGGATATAAAAGACCAATTGTAAAAACGGCGGGAAGGAAATTAGAAATATGAAATGGACAAAACAAAAAGCAGAAGAATATATAAAGAAATGTAAAGAAAAAGGACTTAAGTATTGGAGTGCAAAAGATTATTTAAAAAATCATAAAACAATGACATCAATAATTTAGGAGGAATCAATGAAATTTAAAATAAACAACAGAGAATGGACAATAACAGAAGTATCTCAACAAGCGATAAAGAATATGCAAAACATAAGAAAAGCTAATGAAGATGAAAATCTAAAATCAGTAGACACAAGATATTATGGGATTACATATTGTGATACTTTAAAAATATATATTGATGAAGATCTACCAGCAGACAGAAAAAAATCAACTTTAATTCATGAACTAACACATTGCTATATAGATAATTATATAACACATTGCGAAAAACAATATTCAGAAGAAGATGTTGCTGATATAGTAGCAAATTCTTATGACATTATTCATGAGATAGTAGATAAATATTTTGAAGAAAAATAAAGATTAAATAGAAAGAGAGGCGATCTTATATGACAGATGCACAAAAAAGATTTTGTGATGAGTATTTAATAGACCTTAATGCAACAAGAGCATATAAGGTTGCTTATTTGAGATGTAAAAAAGATGAAACGGCTAATGTGAATGGCAGCAAATTACTAAGAAATGCTAAGGTTCAAGAATACATATCAGAAAGAATGAAAGAACGAGAAAAAAGAACTGAAATAACTCAAGACATGGTAATAAAAGAGCTGGCTAAAATAGCATTTTTAGACATAAGAAAACTATATACAGAAAATGGACAATTAAAAAACATAGCTGATATGGATAGTGAAACTGCAGGGGCAATATCATCATTAGAAACATTAGAAGAATACGAAGGATATAGAGATGACAGAGAAAAAATAGGAGATACTCAAAAAGTAAAACTATTAGATAAAACAAAAGCTCTTGAATTGCTAGGAAGACATTTAGGAATGTTTAAAGAAAAGGTAACGATTGATGGTAATGTTAATACCAATAATCCATTTTCAGGAATGTCAACAGAAGAGTTGAGAAAGATATTAAATGAATAATGATGTAAGAGAAAAAATAAAAAAACAAGCACGTTTAGAATTAGCTAGACGTGATTTTTTTGAGTATTGCAAATTAACCGCATCTGATTTTTATAAAGAAGAACGAGTATTTTTAAAAGATTTATGCTATCAATTACAAGATTTTTATAAGAGCGATGAAAAAGTATGCGTAATTAATATGCCACCTAGACATCGGTAAATCTAGAACTGCTGGAAAATTTGTAGAATGGGTATTAGGAACAAATCCAAATGAAAAAATAATGACAGGATCATACAACGAAGATCTATCAAGTTCATTTGCAAAATCAGTAAGAGACACAATAGCCTCTGAAAAAACAGAAGGTGTAATTGTGTATAATGATATATTTCCTAATACAAAAATTAAAGATGGTGAAGCAACACAAAAAAAGTGGGCATTAGCTGGGAGTAAAGTATCAAATTATTTAGCAACGTCGCCAACAGGTACTGCAACAGGTTTTGGCTGTACAATTATGATAATAGATGACCTTATAAAAAATGCAAAAGAAGCCTATAACGAAAATACATTAAAAAATCATATAGATTGGTTTAATAATACAATGCTATCAAGAACTGAAAATGGATTTAAATTAATAATTATTATGACAAGATGGTCTAGTAATGATTTAGCAGGATATATATTAGAGAACTATTCTAATGTAAGACATATAAATTACAAAGCAGTCCAAGAAGACGGCTCAATGTTGTGTAAAGATGTGTTAAGCAAAGAAGATTATGAATTTAAAACAAAGAATATGAATAAAGACATTGTTTACGCTAACTATCAACAAGAGCCAATAGATGTAAAGAATAGATTATATACATTATTTAAAACTTATGAAAAATTACCACCAGCACATTATGTTATGAACTATACAGATACTGCAGACGAAGGTGATGATTATTTATGTTCAATAGATTATCAGATGTATAATAATGAACACTATATTTTAGATGTTATTTTTACACAAGATCCGATGGAAGTAACAGAACCAGCAGTAGCAGAAATGATGACCAAAGATAATGTTGGAAATGCAAATATAGAAAGTAACAACGGTGGCAGAGGATTTGCAAGAAATGTAATAACAAATTTAAGAAAATTGGGTAACAGACATACAAATGTTAGATGGTTTCATCAAGGAGATAATAAAGTTGCGAGAATATTAAGTAATTCAACAGGAGTAATGAACAATGTGTATTTTCCTATTAATTGGGAAGATAGATGGCCAGAGTTTGCTAAACATTTAAAACATTATGTAAGAACAGGAAAAAATGAACATGATGATGCAGAAGATTGTTTAACAGGGGTATATGAAAATCCAAAACCTAAAAATATAAATATGGAAATGACTAATAAATCATTTATAAAAATGTAACACCTACCAAGTGGGTGCTTTTTTTGATTGGAGGGAACAATGTTAAGATATAGCAAGGAAAGATTAGCAGAAGAAAGAAGTATAACAGACATATATTTTAAAGCTCAAGAAGAATTAGACATTAGAAAAGAATTATATGAGAAGTTCAGAAGAAAACTAACAGACGAAGAATTAGCAAGTTTGGATGATGAAGATATAAAAGTACCATTAGAAAGATATATATCAATTATGTCAGCAGGTTATTTTGGAGGAAAAGCACCGACTTATAAAGTAAAAGCTTTTAATGCAGACAAAGACAAGATAATAAAAGAATTATTTAATCATGAAACTAACGATGAACAAGAAATAAAAGAAATAGAAGAATTAATAAAGCATATAGTTGATTATAATAAGGATGGTTCACATTTTTTACACATGGTTTTAGATTATTTAGTAAAAAGAGCTTGTTATGAAATATATTATAAAGATGAAACTACAGGAGAAATAATAATAACAAGAAGTGATGCGTTAGAAACGGTTGCTATATGGGATTATTCATTACCAAAAAAAATAATAGGTATATATAGAATAATCCGTACATATATGGCAAATGGTGAATATCAACAAATGATAGAACTAACAACTGCTGATGGAAAAAGGTACTATTACGATACACCAGAAAAAAGAAAATTATTTGGAACACCAATATACGAACAACAATTTAAAGATGAACCATTATTTAAAGAAAATATAAAAGAGAAACAGCCCAAAAAATGGGATGACGATATACCGGCAACAGCAATAGAAAATTGTGATGGAATGGCAATATTTGAACCAGTAATAAGTTTAATAAAAGCGTATGAAAGATGTATTCAAAATTCGAGAAATGTATTCAAATATAATGACGAGGCAATATTGGCAGTAAAAGGATATACACCAGAAAATCCAATGATTATACAAAACGATAAAGGCGAGGATATCATAAATCCTGCAAGACAAAAAGAAGATGAGTATGTATTAACAAGTAGAGTAAGATATTTAGATGGAAACAGAGAAGTTGATAGTAATTTATGGTGGGTTGAAAAGAATGTAAATGATACAGCATTACAGAACCATAAAAAAACATTAATGGATATTATATGTTTATGTTCATTTTGTCCTAATATGACTGATTTAGGTTTTACATCAGCAGATAATAATAGTGCATTAGAAAAAAAGTTTTTTGGCTTACAACAATATATAGCAACATTTGAAGGAGATTTTCTTGAAGGATTAACAAGAAGATGGAGAATTATATTAGAAAAATTCAATAAGGAAAAAAGCAAAACGTATGATTTTAGAGATATTGAGGTGAAATTAAATAGAAATTTACCATCAGACAAGGCAACGGACATTACAAATGCATTAAAAGTAAGAGGATTATTACCAGATGAGACAGTTATAAATTTATTAAATCTTGATTTAGATGCAACAAGCGAATTAGCAAAAATGGATCTACAAAATGAAGAAAACATACAAAAGAATTTACAACAAATGCAAATTATGGGACAAACAGGAGTAGAGCAAGATAATAAAGAAGATAAGCAAGATGATAAAGTAACAGATTTAACAGATACACAGAAAGCACAAAAACTAACAGCAGACGATAAGAAAGAACAAGCAAAAGTAGTTAATAAGCAAATTAATAAAGAATAGAGGTGCTTTATATGTGGGAGCAACATGATAATTATATGAAACAATTAAAACAACTATATAATAAAACATCAAAACAAACACAGAACAGACTTCAGGAAATCTTTGATACATTTAATTTTACAATAGAAAACATCTATAATATTACAGATAATAAAACTAAGAAAAGAATAAATACATATATAGAACAATGGAAAGAACAAGGATTATTGAAAAATAATAATTACTTTACTGCATTAGTAAACAATATTTATAAAAGAACAAGAGTAAAGAATAGTGAAATATTAGAATTGCTTATTTATAGTGCATATATAGAAGAACAAAGCAAACTTGAAAAACAAGAAAAGCAAATAATGTATGAAGATGCCAATTATTACTATGAACAAGGACAACAAGAAGTAACCAAAAAGAAAAAGCCATCAATAATTCCAATGGCTTTGTTTCTTGCATTATTGGATCAACCTAATTATTCAGGATTTAATTTAAAACAATATATTGAGATAATAATCAAATATAATACAGAGCAATTGTACAAACAAGTAATTTATGATATAATGCAACAAAAAGACCTAAAAATCGATTCTAATGTTTATCAGAATATAATAAACAAGCAAAATAATCAAAAGCTCAATATAAATAATGACAAAATATCAGGCTATATGGATTTGACATTAATAGGTTTAAGTAATTTAGCAAAAGTTGAAGGAATAAAATCAGTTGCAGAAGATAATGCAAAAGTTAGATTTGTTGCAGTAGAGGACGATAGAACTACGTTGATGTGCCAAAGCCTTGATGGACAAGAGTTTTATATCAATAAAGAAAATGTATTTGATAGATACTGGCGGAGAAACACAAAAAGAATTAACAATGCAAAGGATACGATGTAGAGGACTTGTTTTGGGGTTAAATCTTCCAACAATAATGCACCATTATCACCATTGCAGAAGTTATGTTGTGTATTTACCATATTATGAACTAGAAAAGAAGTATGGTATTTTTGATAGTGATTTAGAAAAGATTGTAAAAAATAAATATAATGTTCAAAAAGCCAAATTAAAAGGATTGGATAAAGAAGCATTATTGAAAACATTAAATAATATGAATAAAGTTTATAAAGATTTTCCACAAATAGAAAATGCAATAAAAGAAATAAGAGTAATAGAACATCCATATGGAGGATTAAATATAACTCCAGATATACAGGATAATAAATGTATAATGGAAGTAAGTAGAAACTTTTATGGAGATGAAAATATAGTAAAAGAACAATATCAAAATGATGTAAAAAATGGATTTCATCCTAAAAATACAAAGTATGAGGATTTAGGAAATCACGAATTAGGCCATTGTGTTACATATGAAATAATTAAAAACAGATATGCTGATAAAAATCTAATAATTAAAGACTGGAATAATGATATAACAACAAAAGAAATTGTAGCCAAAGCATTTAATAATTTAGGAGTTAATGATAAAATGTTACAAGACTTATTAAGGAATAATATTTCTAAATATGCAAAAACAAAATATAGTGAGACAATAGGAGAAGCATTTTCAGATTATTATAGAAATGGAAAAAACGCAAGTATATTAAGTAGAGAAATCATAAAAATAATGAGAGGAATGATATAAATGATACTGAATCCTAGATGGTTAGATTGGTTATCTGATGAAGAAGACGAAAATGGAAATAGGACAAAATTAAAAGAAAACACACCTGATGACATACGAAAAGAGTATGAAAAATTAATAAAAGAAGAACAAGAAAGCATGAGAAACAATAAATTAAAGAAAACGATATTTTAAGCACTTACTAAAAAGTAGGTGCTTTTATTATGGAAAGAAGAAGGAATTATGCAAGAACAATCAAAAACAGAAGTAAATGAAAATGTAAAGAAATCTATTATAGCAATAGGACAAGAACTCATAAAGAGAGCAGATGATATAACAAACGATTTAAAATTTGTTGATAATATTGAAATTTATGCAAAATTAACACCAGATGAAATAACTAATTTTGATGTAAAGAAAAATTATATGGCGACATACGAAGATAAGGAGGAAAAATAATATGTGGTTATTAGTTTTAATGTTAGGCATTAAATTACAAATGCCTACTTGGTATTGGATCATATTTACTATAATTACAATATTTAGACCAGTTATTTGGGTAGTTAAATATAATTTTGCTGATGGATATATGAAAGCAAAAAATAAAGATAATAAATAAGTTAATAACATTTTATAATTATAAATCAAGAGCTAAGTCGACTGGCTCTTATTTTTATGCCCTAGACAAAGGCTCTAAAAGGTCTATTTTTATTTGGTTAAACTTCCGTAAAAAAGTTAAATAGTTTGGTTATAACTTAGCCGAGAAAGTTAAAGGAGGACATTATTTATGGAAAATAATGAAGAAATAAAAAAAGATATGGAATCTACTGCCGAGAGTGTAGAAAAAGTTGAAACGTCAAAAGTAGAAGAAAATAAAGAAAAAACTTTTACAAGAGATGAAGTAAACAAAATGATTAATGCTGAAAAGCAAAAACAAAGACAAGCAATTTTAGAAGAAATGGAAGCAAAGAAAGCAGAAGCTGATAAACTTGCAAAGATGGACGAAGATCAAAAGAAATCTTATGAATTAGAGCAAGAAAGAGCTAGAGCAAATAAAGCTGAAAATGAACTAAATGCTTATAGACTAAAAGACGAAACAATTCGCCAAGCAAGTCAAAGAGGTATCTCATTAGGATATATAGAAACTATTGATTTTTCAAAAGAAACTGCTGAAAGTATCAATTCAAAATTAGATATATTTGAAAAAGTATCAAAAGCAGAGAGAGAAAAAACAATAAATGAGTATTCTAGAGAACCTGCTCCTCAAACAGGAGATTCAATTGAAGGTTCTAAACCAGAAAGTCAAATGACTTATGAAGAACTTTGCAAATTATCAAAATATAAAAATTAAAAGAAAGAAGGTATAAAAAATGGCAGATTTTACAAGTACAGGAACATTTAACAAAAAATACTTTAATGAAAGAGCATTCGGTGCTTATTATGACACAATCCCACAAGAAAGATTAAATTTATTAATAAAATCAGGAGTATTACAAGGAAACAATAGAATAAGAGAAATGTTTGCATCACAAACTGGTGCTGAATATGGAATAATTCCAATGATAGGAAGATTAAAAGGAAAACCAGTAAACTATGATGGAAAAACAAAATATGATGAAGGAAAAACATTACCAACATATAAACAAGGTGTTGTTGCTATTGGTAGAAAAGACAAGTTTTATGAAGATGACTTTACATATGATGTAACATCTAAAAAAGACTTTATGAGTCAAGTTGCAGACCAACTAGGAGATTACTGGGATAGCGCATGGGAAGATGTATTATTAATTATAACAAAAGCATTATTCTCAATGAAATCAGATGCAGGTAAAGTTTTTGCTTCAAAACACACATATGATATATCAGGAGAAAAAGAGTCATCAGTAGCTGAAACAACATTAAATACAGCGTTACAAAAAGCATGTGGAGATAGAAGAAGAAACTTTAAATTAGCAGTAGCAAACTCTGTAATAGTAACAAATCTAGAAGGAAAAAAATTAGTAACAAACTTAAGATACAATGACCCAAATGGAATTGAAAGAGAACTAAATGTTTATACATGGAATGGAAAATTATTAATTGAATATGACGAAATAACAGAAGAAGAGGGAGACCCAATATATGCAAAAACTTCTGATAAAACTTTAACAGAAAGAAAAACATATTATACAAAAAGCGGAACAAATTATACAGCAGTTGCAGAACCTTCTGTTGAAAATATTGGAAACTATTATGAAGTTTCAGGATATGGAGATTCTAAGTATGTTACTTATGTTTTCGGAAAAGGAGCATTTGACTATGAAGACTTAGGAGCAAAAGTACCTCATGAAATGGATAGAGATGCTGATAATGATAGAGATTACTTATATGAAAGACAAAGAAAAGTAATGGCTCCTCATGGTGTTAGTTACTTAATGAAAAATCAAGCAACAGATTCACCAACAGATGAAGAATTAGCAGATGGAGCAAACTGGGATTTAGTAGTAGGTTCTGATGGAAATACATATAACCATAAAGAAATCGCTATAGCAAGAATAATCTCAAAAGGATAGAAAGGAAGGCAATAGATGTTAGAACAAATAAAGCAAAGATTAGGAGCAAATTACATTGAAGATACAGATAATGTAATAAAAGACATAATAGATGATATGACTTCTATTGCCTGTGCTGCTTCTAATCGAAAAGAAGATGATAAAAAGTTATTTCCATACATAAAAAAAGCTGTTATATCCGAATATTTATGCAGAGGAGCAGAAGGCCTTTTATCAAGAAATGAAGGAAGTGTTTCTTCAACATTTAATGATATAGAAAAAAAATTAAGGATAGATGTATCAACAATAAGGAGGCTACTTTAATGTTATTACGAGATTTAACAAAAGTCTACATATCAGAATATAAAGAAATAGAAGACCATCGGAGAAACAGAAAAAAAGTGGAGATATAAAGGAAAAGGCTTGTCGGTAAAAGAAATAAATGAAATTTCATTAAAAGACTTGAATGAACTAGAAGTATATAAATTAGCAAAGGAAAGTAATGTTGGTATAGCTTATTTAAATATTCAGCAGGATATAAATGAACTCGATAGGAAATCAACAGGAGAAGTTGACTATAGTAGATATAAAGCAAGAACTACAAGAAAGTATCTTATAAATAAAGGTGATGGAATATCATTTGAAAATATATCGGAGCTAGAAGATTTTACACCAGAATATTATGTAAAAGATACTTTAAAAATAGGTAGTACAATGTTATATATATTGGAGAAAATGCAAAAATGATTAATTTTAATTGTAACATAAAAGTAAAACATAATTTTAAAAATATAGAAGCTATAATTCAAAAGGTACCAGAGATGGCAAAAGAAATAACAGAAGATGTTTTAAATAACATTAGAGGTTATGCAATAAGGCTAGAAAAAGGTCATAATTCAGAAGGAATTTTAGTCGAAATGGTTGATATGTCTACTAAAGAGGTAAAAGGAAGGGTTTATGCAGATCCTTCTAGATTTATGTCTAATGGAGTCTCATATTTATTTTTTGAATACTTTGGAACTGGTGTTAATGCTGAGATGGAACATGTGGGAAAATCAAAACACTTCATTCAAAGTGGTTACACAGAATGGTTTATTCCAGTAAATAAGGTTGAAAAAGCATTACCTTATCCAGTTGTAAATATTCAAGGAATGGACTTTTATATAGCTCATGGAATGAAGGCAAATCATTTCCTTGGAGATGCTGAATTTAAAAGTAGAAATAAAAACGCAGAGATTATCAAAAAAAAATTAGATCAGATGTTAAAGGAGGTATGCAAATGAGAGATTTAAGTATAAAAGATTTCAGTGATTTATTATATGAACAATTAGAACCATTAAAATACAAACAAATATTAACAAATCCAACAACAACAAGTAAATTTCCTTGTCTTGAATTACATACACCTTTGAAATCTGTGAATAAAACAGAAAATGCATTTCCAATAAAGTCTACATTTCAAATATCTATAACATGTTGGAATGAAAAACAAAGACAAGCAATGCAAATGACAGATGAAGTTAGTACAAAACTTCAAGAATTAAATTTTATAAGGACAAATACCAGCCCAGCAATATACGACTCTATATTGCAAAAATATGGTATAACAATAACATTTGAAGTTCGTTATAATTCAATAACGGCTTCTTTTAATTTAAAATAATAAGGAGGAATTAAAGATGACAGGAAGTACAGCGAAAACAACAACACCACAAATTGCTATGAAGACAGAACTATCATATTCAACAACATTGACAGGAGATAGAATTAAAATAGGTTATGTTCAGAAGATTGGACAATTAAAAGCTTTAAAAGATGGGCAAACTTATAGTGCGTTAGATTTAGATGAAGAAAGAATGGCAAAAGGAAAAAGAAAAGCAGAAGCTGTTGATATCGAAACAATGTTTATACAAGAGACACATAAAACAATGACAGGGATAGCAGATGCAGACACAGAAATATATTTATTTTTAAAATATCCAGAATCAACAGCATCTGTAGCAGGAAAACCATTAGTTCAAACAGTTAAATGTACAATAGATATAGCAGGTCAAGAAGTTAATGATGGAGATTTTATAAAAGACACTATGAGAGTGTTTAAAAATTCAAAAGTTGTTGAAACAGATGGATATCCAATTGAAGGGGATGCAACAAAATTTGAAGATTAGGAGAAGGTAAGAAGGTAAAACCTTCTCTCTTTTGCAAAGGAGATAGAAAATGATTATAGAAACCAAGAATAAAACAATTAATTTAGTACTAAAAACAAGAAAAATAGTAGACATAGCTAATCTACTAAAAAATAAAAATTTTGAAGAAGTATTTACAAAAGCATATTCTATATTAGATATAGAAGCATTGTCAAAAATAATATTTAAATTAGCAGAAAATGAAGATGAAAAAAGTGTATTTACATCATCAGAAGAAGTTTATGATTTTATAGATGATTGTAGAAAAGAAGGAATAACAATCAGTGATTTATATTCAAAGATAGCAGAGGCGTTGAATGAAGAGGGTTTTTTCAAAAAGAAGATGTCAAAGAAAGAATTAAAAGAAGTGACATCAAATCCTTTATTAACAATGAATATGAACGACTTAATTCAAAAATCAACAGAAAGTGTAGTAAGCAAAATAGCAGAGAAACAATTTCAAGAACAAGGATTTCAAAATTACGAGGATTAAATGATATTGTAGAAATAATAAAAGAATCCAATAATTTGATAGAATTGATATATTCAATAGAACCCTTGGCTTATTATTTTGATATGAAACCAAATGAATTTTGGAATAGTAGATATTCAGAAATAAACGTATATTGTCAAACACATCTTATGAAAATAATTGACGATTTAAAGCGTGAAATAAACTTGCAAGAAGCTGTAACAAACAAATTAATAGCAGGTGATTGTATGAATCAAAATGCAAAAGTAATTCTTATTAGAGAAAATTACAAAGAATTATTTGATGAAGAAGGAAAAGAACAAACATTAGAAGAACAAAGAATGCTATTTAAAAGTTAAAAAATATATAAAAATTATATTTTCGACAAATTTCGACAACATTTTTCTGAAAAAGTGATATAATCCTTTTATAATAATAAATAAAGGGGAGAAATAGCTATGACAATAAAAGAAGCTGTAAAAGGAAATGGAACAATGTTAGGAATTTTGGCATGTTCTGGAATGATAAAAAAGGCAGAAACAATGTTATCAAATGATGAAAATGTGGAGTTTGCCTGTGTTTATAATGTGTATACTGAACCTAATAATGAAAATTTAAAAGTAAATATTGGATTGGATACTAAAAAGAAAAATGCTGGAGTAATAGTATTGACAAATAAAAGAATATTCTTTTTAAGTTCGATTTTAGGAAAGACTATAAGTAAGCAAATTAAAATACAAGATATACAATCAGTAGATTATAAAACAACACTATCATTAGCTACAATAAGAATAAAAGGAATTACTGAAATGATAGTAATTGAAGCTACTAAGAAAACAGCAGAAGAAATGATAAGCAAAATAAATGATCTACAAAGTAATTCTAATAGTGAAAAGACTTCTTTTGGTAGCATATCACAAGCTGATGAACTACTAAAATTTAAAAAATTACTAGATGAAGGCATAATAACACAAGAAGAATTTGAAAGAAAAAAACAACAATTATTAAAGTAGGATGGTTAAGATAAATGTTTCAATTGATATGGTTCTTATTATGCTTGCCTTTTTATTTATTTTATATAGTTGTTAAAGTAGAAATATATTTTTTAATTTTTATTATAAAATTAATAAGCAATATAGTTACTGCACTATTACAAAATGAAAGAAACTACAAGCCCAATAAGTTTAAGACAACAAATTCATTAATCAGTATAGAAAATAATAGTAAGAAATTAAGCTATAATGATGAAAAAGAAGTAATAGTTCATAAGAGTGAATATAAATTAACTCAAATAACAGATATAGAGCTAAAGATTACTATTGATAAAATCCAAGAGATATATAAAGAACTTGGATTCGATGTAAAAGTTATAAATATTATAAAAGAAAAATATATAACTGAATACGAGGGAATTTTTCCTCAAAATGTTACTCAAGCTGATATTTTATCTATATCGGGTAAAGTAATAAATGAATTTGAAATAGATGGAGTAAAAATTGTCGGAAATACTAAGAAAAATAATAGAATATATATACAAATACCATTAAAATATGAAAAAACACTTACTTAGGTAGGTGTTTTTATTTGTCTTTATATTCTTTTAGAAACATTATATACCTGATAACATCTCTGAGAAGAGATAGGTAGATTATATAACAAAAAATATAAAAATGAAAGGAGGATTAGCTTATGACAGTGGAAGAAATAGAAATCATTGTAACTGCAAAAGTAGAAGAAGCATTAAAAGAATTTGAGAAGTTTTTACCAGCAATAAAGGAAGTAATGAAACAAGCACAAGAAGCTTTTTCAAAAGTAGATATGAAAGAATTTCAAAAAAATATCAATCAATCATTTATGTTAGTAAAAAAACAATTAGCAAATTTGAAAAAAAGTTCTGAAAATAATCAAATAAAGATTAAAATAACAAATGCAGAAGCAATAAAACAAATAAGACAAGTAAAAAAAGAATTAGATGCATTACATAAGCAACATACTGCACGGAGATATAAGCATAAAAAGTAATAATATAAAAGGTTCAAAAGAAAATACTAATGGTAATTTTGATCCAAACGATATTAGTGGAATGACAATAAATGGACAAACATTTAATATAAAGAATATTACTGGTTATTCTAAAGAAATAATGAAATTAACAGGACATTTAAAGACACTGAAAAGTGCATCAGAAGATGTTAAAATTCCAGAAATAAAAGCACCTGAGATTAAAACTCCTGAAACCAAAATAACTGGCTATAGAGGAAGCATTAATAATAATACAGAAAATATTAACCCAAATACTAATTCAATTAATTTGTGGGATATGATAAAAAGTAAAATTCAACAAGTTATTCCATTTGTTAGACAATTTAAACAACAAATTCAACAAGTGGGAGGCTCAAAAGAATTAGAATTAGTAAAATATAAAATAAGTGAGGTAGAAGAAAAACTAGAAAACGCAAAAGAGGGTAAGATACATTTAAACACTAAAGAAATAATAGAAGCGGAAGCAGAATTAGAAAGATTAAACAATAAAAAAGATAAGCTAGAAAAAGGAGGCAAAGGAAACTTTTTCTCTAGCTTTTTTTCAAGTTTAAAGAAAATAACACCATCTATAAATAATATATCAGGAATAACAATTAAAATTAGAAACCAAATAAAACAATGGAATGGTGGGATAAAAAATGGACTAGGACATGTATTAAAATATGTGGGAGCCTTAGTTAGTTTAAGAAGTATCTATTCTGCATTAAGTGGTAGTGCTCAATCTTGGCTAGGAAGTCAAAATAAAGGAGCACAACAATTAAGTGCAGATATAGAATATATGAAATATGCAATGGGAAGTGTATTTGCACCAGTTATACAATATGTAACTAGTTTAGTATATCAATTGATGAAAGCTATTCAAAGTGTAGTTTATGCAATGTCAGGAGTAAACATATTTGCTAAAGCAACAGCTTCATCAATGAAAAATACATCAAGTAGTGCAAAACAAGCAAGTAAATCTTTATCAAGTGTACATAGTGAAATTAACAATGTTTCAGATAATAACTCAAGTAACAGAGATGTAACAACATCACCTAGTATAGATTTGTCACAAATGGACAATCAAATGAGTTCGTTCGGACAAAAATTATATGAATTTTTTAAGCCACTAAAAGAAAGCTGGGATAATTATGGAAGTCAAGTAATTGAAAAACTAAAAACAACAGCAGAACAAATGGGTGGATTAATTTCATTTATATGGAAAAGTTTCGAAAATATTATAACAAATGGTACAGCATATTCAATTTTGGAAAATATATTAGCAATAATAGGAAATATATCAGAAGCCATAAAAAATGCATGGCAAAATAATGCAAATGGAGATGCCATAGTACAAAATTTAGCAAATGCATTTAATAACCTTTTGGAAGTAATAAAAAAAATAACACAAAGTACAATTTTCCAATGGTTTTTAGATGTTGGCGTGTTGGCAATAGAAAAACTTACAGAAGCAGTTGAATGGGTAACACAAAAAGTTGATGAATTTGTGGGCTTTTTAACAGGAAGTAATGATGAATTAGATGGCTGGGCTATTGTAGTAGGTTCTATTGCAACTGCAATAGGCTTAGTTGTAGCAGCACTTGGATTATATAATATAGTTGCAGGAATTGCAGCAGTTGTTACGGCTGTTTTAACTTCACCAATTACATTAGTAGTATTAGCAATAGCAGCCTTAATAGCAATAATTGTTTTATGTGTTAAACATTGGAATACAATAAAAGAAACAATGATTAAAGTAGCTACAACAATAAAAGAAAAAGTGATAACAGCATTTAACTATATGAAAGACAAAATCTCAACTATATTTAATACTATAAAAACAACTATTGTTAATATCTGGAATGGAATTTGGAACGGAATAAAAAATATCATTAATAAAATATTAGGTGGAATAGAAAGCTTTGTAAATGGAACTATAAAAGGTATAAATAAACTATTATCAGGTATAAGTAAAGTTGCAAATGCAATAGGTTCTTTTATAGGTTTAAATCCAATTTCATTGCAAATAAGAACAATTTCATTACCACGACTTGCAAAAGGTGGAGTATTAACAGAAGCAACAGCAGTAGTAGCAGGTGAATATTCAGGAGCAAAATCAAATCCAGAAATTGTAACACCACAAAATATTATGCGTGATACATTTGAAGATGTATTATCAGATTTTGCATCATTAGATAATAACGATAGACAAATAAACTTAACAATTAATGTAGGAAACAAAAAACTAGGACAAATATTACTAGATGATTTAAGGGATAAAACAAGAAGAACAGGAAAAGACATAGAAGCTTTAATAGGAGGATAAAATTTACAATATATGTTGAAAAAAATCTAAAAATAAGATATAATAAACAAAAGTTCATAGGGAGTAAGAAATGGAAGAAAACTACATAAATATAGGTAAAATAGAGGTTGCATTATTTTCAAAGATATCAACAGATATAATTACAGATGAAGTAATATTAACAAATGAGAGATTTTTTCATATCATCGGTGGACATAAAGATGACTTTGAATTGTATTCTAATATGATACCAGATATAATTAAAGAACCAGATTACATATTAAAAGATTATAAGAATGAAAATACTGCAATGATAATAAAACAAGTTGAAGAAACAAATATAAATATTATAATAAAATTAGCAATAAGTGAAGACAAAGTACATAAGAAAAATTCTATAATGACAATGTATAGAATAAGAAATAAAAATTTAAAAAAATTAATGGAAAAGAATAAAACTATTTACAAAAAAGAATAAATATAGTATAATTATGATAGAATAAAATATAGGCATTGAAGTGGAGAATGTGCTACCACGCACCTAGAAATAGGTCAAAAGAAATGTAGGAAAGGGCACACCTACCAATTACCTATATTAGTAGGGTCTCTTACAATTAGTAAGAGACTCTTCCGTGTTATTAATAATTATATAAGGAAAGTTTTTGAGGACGGAACAGTTGACCGTCACCCTTGGCTAGGAGATGTGGAAAGGTCACTCCACCTAAACTTTCTTGAACAAGAAAAGAATGTCAGAAATGGCATTCTTTTTGCTTACCATTAGAAAGGATATAGCATGGTATGGAGAGAACATGGAAAAGAAGAAAATTTACCAACACCAAGTGCATATAGTGCAGATATAGAAGATACAGACAAAGACAGTTATACATCAAACGATGATGGTTCTTTAATTGATAATCCCATAGCTGTGGGAATGTTAAAACTTTCTATGTCATGGGATTTTAATACAGAAGAAGAAGCAGAAGAATTATGTCAAAAAACATTTAAAAATCCATTTATATTGGATATAAAAATTCCAGTTGTAAAAGGTGGATTTTTAGAAGGAGCTAAGTTTAGAGTTTCAAAGAGAAAAGTTGAAATGATAAAAACAGAAAAAGGAACAGAAACAGAAAAGACAAAATGGAAAACATCATTTAATTTAATGCAAAAAGAATTAACAGATGCACAAAAGCAAATTGTTTTGGAGGTAAACGATGTATAAAGGATTAACAGAAAAAGCAATAAAAACAATATATAAAAGCAATGCACTAACAGTTACTAATATTTATATAGATGATGTATTATTAAATCCCAAATATTTGCTAGATTTTAAACATGGAGGAGAACTATTTGATGAAAAACTAGAGTTGGGAAGTGTTCCAAGTCAATACATAGAGATGAAAATACACAAAAGTTCTGGAATAATAAGCGCTAAGACAATAAGAATAGAATATGGTGTTTTAGTAAATCATGCAATAACAGTTGCAGAACTAAATAAAATGCTAGTATGTGATCTAAACAAATTACAAGTAAAAAGTTTAGCAAAACATGATGATAGTTTTGAAATGATGCCAATACGGGATTTATAATGTAGATGACTATGACGATGAAGATAGCAATGTAATAAATATAAAAGCTGTAGACAATATTATAAAATTAGATGCAGACGATGGATATTATGATGCTAGTGAATTGATAAAGAAAAAAGGCTATGCAACTTTAAGTGAAATAGCAGAAGATATATGTAAAAAGAAAGGGCTTGAATTAGAAACAAGCTCTTTTCTTAATTCTAATAAAAAAATATATGTTTATGACAATGAAGTAAAAGCAAGAGAGTATATGAGTTATATTTCAGAAAAAGCTGGAGGATTTTGTTGTGCTGGTAGAACTGGTAAAATTCAAATAAAAAAACTTGGAGAAGATGAAGAAATAATTCCTCAAAGGTTATTTAAAACTTACAAATGGGGTGAAGGACATCAGATATCAAGAGTAGCTTACGAGAATGGAACAGAATCATTTAAAGTAGGAGATGAAACAAAAGATACACTTTGGATTAGACAAGAGAATTTATTTATTAGCGAAGAAGATGATATCCAAAAAATATATGATGCTGTAAAAGATTTAGATTTTTATAGTTTTGAAGGAACAACAATAATAAATCCAGCTGTCGATATTGGAGATATTATTAATATTGATGGCAAAAAGGTAATTTATCAAGGCGAAATGACATTAAACAAACGATTTATAGCAGACATAAAAAGTAAAATAGCAATAAAACAAAAACAAGATACAACAACAAGAAAACAGAGCCAACAAGTTATAAATAGAAAAATTCAAAGTCAAATAGACGAAGAAAATTTAAAATTAACTCAATTAGCTAAGGAAACAACAGAAAACACTGAAAAACTAACAAAACATGAACAAACGATAGATTCTATAAGTGACAAAGTTTCTCATATAGAAGAAACAACAAATACAATTGAAGGAAACAAAACAATACAATTAGGAAATGCAATTGCTGGAGAATTAATTGAGTTACATATATATGGAAACAATGATGTATTTAGCTATTTAACAATAAGTGATGATGTAGTTTTAAGTGATGATTTGTATTTATTAGGTGATAGCATAGTTGTAGTAAAAGACTCAAAAGGAAATTCTAAAGAATATGAGCTTGGAATTACAGAGCCTTTGAGACAAAAAGATGATGTTTATGATGAATATGTTTTAAAAGACAAAAAAGCACAAATAATCCGTCGAATTAATGAAAACGGAACAATTAAGGCTAAAGAAACAATAGAAGATTTAGGACAATTCTCAATTGAATTATTCGATGGTACAAACACATTATCAATAAAAAACTATACAGCAAGATTGAAAGCTAAATTTGCAATTCAAAATGATATGACTAACATTTATGCTAGCAAAGTTGAAATGAATAGTGCAATAGAGCAATCAGCAGAGAAAGTTGATATTAATATAAATAAGAAACTTGAAAGTTATTCTAAAACAACAGAGATGAATGCTTTAATTGATGTAAAAGCTGAGGAAATATCATCACAAGTCAAAGAAAAGGTTGGAAAAACGGAAGTTGGAACATATATAGAGCAGAATAAAGAAGCGGTTAAACTAGCTTGGAATCAAATATCAGAATTTATACAAATGATGATAATAAATAATAATGCAAGTTTTGCAATATTAGATAATAATAAAAAAGTACTAATGGCTCTTGATAAAAGTGGACAACATTTCTATAAAAGTGATGGTAAAACAATTTTTGGTGATATGGGTGTACAAAAAGAAGACAATGATCAATATATTGCGTTTTCTGTTTTATCTGACTACAATCAAAAAACTTCAAATGGAATGGCTTGGGGAATAAAAACAAAATCAGACAATAAATTTCATCCGATTTTTTATATAAAAAACTTTGAGATGGCAGAAAAAGATTCTGATGCATCGTATGGTGAGTTAGTATTAAGTTTTTGTAATATACTTTTAAACGGAATTTCAACAGGAATAATTAGTGGAAACATAAAAATGTATGGTGATGATGCAAATAATGCTATTCAATTTATAAATACAGATACAGGGGATATTTTACTATCAATAAGTACTAAAGATTTAGAGACAGAATATGAAAAAATAAAAATACTAAATAATATATCATTTTTTAAGAATGTTGGTGGAACAAATTCATTTAAAATAGGAAATGGAACAAATAATTATGTTTTGTTTGAAGATGATGGCTCAATAGGGTGTTATGGAGGTACTGTTAGACTTGGATTGACAGGCAAAGAGGTAAGCTTTGATTTGTATGTTAAAAGTTTAGCATCGATATATGGTGATTTAAATGTAAATGGAAATGTATATGCAAATAACATATCTTCAGATAGAAGAATAAAAGACAATATAAAAGATTGTGATGTAAAAGCATTAGATATAATAAATAAATTTCAACATAAGCAATTTGATAAAAAAGATGATGGAAAACATTATAATATAGGTTATATAGCACAAGATATGGAACAAATAGATCCTAATTTTGTAATAAAAAGAGAAAAAACAGAAAATTTAGAAGATAGATATTATATTAATGAATTACCGATTATTGCTACATTATCTAAAGCAATACAAGAATTATCACAACAGGTAAAGGCACTTCAAAATGAAGTAAAGGTACTTAAGGAGGAAAAACAATGAAATTAATAGATTGGATAAATAAGGTAACAAAGCTAAATCAAACCACACTGAATGAATTTCAGAATAATATTGAAACTGGTAAACAAGATAAAATGAAAGAAGGAAAATGGACTCCAAGCATCAATACTGTAGAGAATAAAGCTCCAACCGTAACATATACTACTCAAGTCGGAAAATATGAAAGAATAGGAAAACTTGTTTTTGTGGATTTTTATGTAAGAGGTAAAATTACAAAATTAAATGGAACTGAAAATTATGCTGTTATTGAAGGTTTGCCATTTGTAACAAGAGACAAGTATTTTGGACAGCAATCGTTGAATGTGGCCTTGGTATATTCATTGTTGGAAGACAATTTGAATGTAGCATTTATCCCACAAGATAGAAAAATAAGAATACAAGCATTAGAGAGTTCTGCTAAAAAATTAAAAATAACTAATACAAATTATTTTGAAATAGCAGGTAGTGGCTGGTATGAAACTGATGATTAAAAGGAGGATTATATGGCAGTAAAAAAGATTGAAGAATTAAATATACATAGAGATGTAAATTCTACAGAACAATTTGATGTGCAAGGTTATTTAAATGAAAACTGGGATAAAATGCAAGATGTAGTAGATAACAATGCAAAAGAATTAATGCAAGTGCAAAAAGATATAAGTACATTAAAAGAAGATAATAAAACAAATAAAAGTAGGATAGATGTTTTAGAAAAAAGCAATGAAACAAGAGATGGAAAGATTTCTAAAAATACAGAAGATATAGAAGCTATACAAGGAAGCATAAAAACAGCAACAGAAACAATAAATAAAAAAGATAATGAACAAGATGAGGACATAAAAGCAAATAAAGAGTCAATTGAAAAATTACATACAGAAAACTTAGAAATAAAAGCTGAAAATGAACGATTAAGAAATGATATAAAGAGTATAGCATTAACAGGTGAGGCGAGTGGAGAAAATATTCATATAGAAGATGGTAGCAATGCAAGATGTGAAATTGAGATTTGTGGAAATCAGAAACAAAATACTAGAGAGGGATATAATTTTTTAGATTTATCTAATTTTTCAACTCAAACAAAAAATGGTGTTACAGCAACAAAAAATGAAGATGGTTCAATAAAATTAGTTGGAACAAACTCGGGCGATACATTTAATATTAATTTAAGCACAATAAATGGTGAAATCGGAGATTATATTGCAAGTGGAGTAACGGGAGGCTCAAGAGAAACATACTTTTTGGCTATAGTTCAAACAGGTGTAAAAACTTTTACAGAAGTAACAAATGAAAGTAGCAATTTCTCATTAACAGAAGAAACAACAATAGCAGCTAATATATATATTGTAAAAGGTGCAACAATTAATACAACAATATATCCTATGCTGATAAAAGGTACAGAGAACAAACCATACGAGCAATACGGAGCAAGTCCAAGTCTAGATTATCCGAGTCCAGTAAAGAGTGTTGGGGATAATGTAAATTATTTTGATATAAATTCAGTAACAAATTCGTTAATTATACTAGAATCAGGAAATCTTTATCCTAATGATTCGTGGAGAACTACGGATTTTATAGAAGTAAAAGCAAATATATATACTTTATCATGGGAATCAATAACTGATTATTTTCAATGCAATATTGCATTTTATGATAAGGATAAAAAATATTTGTCTTATATTCAATATACAAACAGAACATTTAGTAATACATTTGATGTTAAAAATAATGCTAAATATATGAGAATAAGTTATAGTGTTAAGAGTGGTGGAACAAGTTATACAAGAGAGAAAATAAAATTAGAGACAGGAAATAAAAGAACGGAATATTCTTCATATAATTGTGGTAGTGCAAAAATAGATATATTTAATAAAAATTATTTATCAAAAATACCTAAAACATCTGTTACAGCACAAGGAATAACATCAACTTTTGATGGAGAAAAATTTATATGTAAAGGTACAGCTCAAACAAACTATTTTAATCTTTTTACTGAAAAAGTTTATAAAAAAATAAGTAAAGGAATTAAAACTTTTTCAACAAATAAGTTAAAAAAGGGCAGAGCATTTATACATTTTGACTATGTAGATGGAACAGGCCAAAATTATTATACAAGTATAAATACAAATCAAGTTAGATTTACTTTAAATAAAGATGTTGAATCTTATAGATTAAATGTTGATTCTATTACTGCAGGAGATACAATAGATGATAATATTTATGTTCAACTTGAAGATGGAAATATTGCAACTGAAATAGAAAAAGCAGAAAATCAAGAATATTTAGTTGATGTTCAACAAGAAATGCTGGACGGAGATACTTTTGTAAGACAAGATGGAAAATGGTATGAGAAACATAACTGGATAACGTTGTTAAATGAGAATATTGCTAATAATATTGATGGAATAAAAGATGAAAGTAAAAAAGCAATAACAACATCTATAAATTTGACAGAAACACCAGCCGAAAGAAGTGCAATTTCAAATATTTTAACATATACAAATAATTGGAATGATACTGAACATATGATTTTTTCAGCCAGCTTAAATACAATATATTGCTTATATAATAAAGATAGATTTAGCGAATTGAATTATGAAACAATAAAAAAAGAAATTGGTGAATTTTGTGGAATTATAAAATATAAATCAAATAAAAGTACATATTTAGAATGTACAGAAGCACAAAGCAAAGTATTAGATGAGATATACAATAAAATACATACTTACAAAAATATAACAAATATCTCAGCTGAATCATCAGAAGTAAATCCGATTGTAAGCTTGAAATATCTTAAAGATGTAGAAGCAGAACATAACAAACTTCAAGCACAAATAGATGAGATAAAACAATTATTAAGTACAACACAAACAAGTTCATTGTTACTTAACAATTTACAAACCGATTTAGAAAGCGAGGTGGAATAAATGATAGTAGAATTATTAAAGAAATTAATTACAAAAAAATACTACAAAGAAAAAGCAGACATAGAAAACAAGTTAAATGTATTTTATGCAATGAGTAAAATAACAGATGAAGAATATAGTGAATTAACATTGCTAGTTGAAGATACATATGCAGAAGAAGCAGAAACTACTAAGGAGGAAGAATAATGCAAGAAACAGAAATGATTGAAAAAGTAGCTCATTTAGAAGAAAGAGAGAAGTCAAATACAAAAAGATTAAATGAACATGATGATAGACTCGATAAGCTCGAAAAAACATATTCTATAATGGAAAAAATGGATTATAGAATGGGTAAAGTAGAATCAGCAGTAGAAAAAATAGATCAAAAATTAGAAGGTAAAGTATCAGAAGATGATAAAGAAAAAGGCAAAAAATGGGACAAGCTAATTGATTATATATTTTACTCAATTTTGGCAGTAATACTAGGACTTATATATGTAAAATTAGGATTAAAATAGTAGGAGGGAAAATTATGAAACAAGCATGGGAAGATTTAAAAAGCTTTGTAACAATAGCGATGATAGTATTATTATTCGTTATTGTTATAGCAAACTTATTTGGAGCAGTGCTAAGTGAAACAATATTAGTATTAGTAACAAATTTGGTAACAGCGGTATTTACATATTATTTTAGTAAAAATAAAACAGATGTAAATACAGAAAACAAGGAGGAATAGTTCATGGAAGAAGATAATGTTATTATAGAAAATGTAGAGTTCAATGAAGAATTATACAATAAAAATATTTCAGAAAATGACTTTTCAGGAAGTGAAACAGACGGAATAGGAGATGATGACAATGCAAATAACTAAGATGTTAGTACCACAAAACAAATATGACATAAAATGTCCATATGAAATGCAACCAGAATTTATTATAGTTCATAATTCATATAATGATGCTTCAGCAATGGCAGAAGTATCATACATGATAGGGAATAACAATAAAACATCATTTCATTGTGCCATAGATAATGTTCAAATAGTGCAAGGAATATCATTTAATCGTAACAGCTGGAACGCAGGTGACGGAAGAAATGGTAAAGGCAATAGAAAAGGAATTTCTATAGAAATATGTTATTCAAGATCTGGTGGAGAAAGATTTGATGAAGCTGAAAAGTTAGCAGCTGAATACATAGCATATTTATTAAAACAGTACAATTGGGGAATAGACAGAGTTAAAAAACATCAAGATTTTGCAAATAAATATTGCCCACATAGGACACTGGACCTTGGATGGGAAAGATTTTTAAATATGATTAGATCTTATTTAGAAGATAAGTCAGAAAACAATGAAAATACATATAATGAAAATGTAGAAAATGGGAGTGATGAAGAAGTGAAAAGATATCAAAATGGAAGTACAACAGAAGTTGTATACGCAGATACAGCTTGTACGAAAAGAATAGGTAGTTTAGATCCAAGAGAAAGCTGTGATTGTTTTGGAATATTTAATGATAGAGCTATGGTTAGATATAAAGTAAATGGAACAAATAACTTTAAAATAGGTTTCTGTAAATGGCTTGGTGGAGTGAAATAATGTATTTTGAATGGATGAAAGACTTTCCAATTATAGTTGGAAAGTAAAATGTTGAGGTAGGCTGATTAATTTTGGTCTACCTCTCTTTTTATGGTATAATGAATTTAAAATAATTTAAAATTCTACTTTTTCAATTTTTATATTATTTTTATCATTATCATTTACAATGAATTTTAAAATCTTTACTTCTGATAAATTTTTGTTGATAATATTTAAAAACATATCACCAAAAACACTTTCTAAATCTTTTGGACTATGATGTGTAAATGAAATTGGTTTTAAACTTTGTAAATTAAAAGAAATAGGAACCTTGTTTTCTTCAGGTACATTAGCATAAATTAGATCTTTATCTTCTGTGATAAAGTAAAAATAATCTTCTATGAGTGGATCAGGATTCTCGACAGAATTTTTTTCTAAAAAAACATATTTCATATAAATTTCCTCCTTTTTTTACACTATATCATATAAAAACTAAAAATGTTGTCGAAATTTGTAAAAAAAGATAAAAATAAATTTTAAACTAAAATTTGAGGCATAAAACTATATTGCTAAAAAATAAAAACGGCTTAAAATTGATTTTGAAAGACTTATTTTTTAGACTATTTTATCAAAGAAACTAATAATTTATTATCAAAAAAATGTAGTTGCAATTCTCAATTTGTTGTAATATAATAAAGAAAAAAGTGAAGGAGGGGAATTGTTATGGAAGAGTATAAAGATAATATAGTTTATGATTCATACTATTTAGTGAATTTATTCAAAAATGCTGGAATTAAAGTTACACAATTACAAATACAAAAAATAATGTATTTTTTTGAAGCATATTATATGTGCGAAAAAAATGTTGATCAATTATATGAATGTAATTTTAATGCTTGGATGTTTGGCCCAGTAGCAATACCTCTTCATAAAGAATATAAAATATTTGAAGGAAGACCAATAATACTTACAGAAGAAAAAGAAAAAATTGGCAATGAAATAAGAGAAGAAAAAAAGAAAATATTAAATTATATATTTGAGGTTTTTGGAAACTTTTCACCACAGCAGTTAGTTGATTTAACACACAGAGTCGGTTCACCCTGGCATAAAAAATGGCTAGAGAATGGGAGAAAAGTTGTGTATGGATCCAAAAGCTATATAGATAAAAAAGAAACAAAAAAATGGTTTAAGGAAAATTTCTTGGATGCAAAAAATTAATATTAATGACAAGGAACAAAAGATAAGTATAGATATAATTGCCAATATAAGAGAAGAAGTAGATAAATTATCAGAGTTAAAAAACAAATTAATAGATCAAGATAATTTAGAAGAAATAAAAGATGAACTAACAAAAGCAAGTTCAATTATAGAAGAAATACATAGTATGGAATATACAAATGTTAAATATTTTAGCAAGTTACAGTTTGTTTATAATTCGTTAAACTTAGCAACACAAAAGTATGAAATAGAGCAAGAAATGGAGATATTGAGCCAAGTTTCAAGACAGATAAATAGAGATATAACAATAGTAGAAGAGAAAATGAAGGACATACAAAAGAAACAAAAAGAATTGGATGATAAATCTGTAAAATTAGAACAACAGACTGAAAAAGCAGAGGAAAGAAACAATAATTTAGTATATAACTTATTAGGTTTTTTAACAGCATTTAGCATTGTGTCTGGTGTAGTAGGAGTAGTTGCAGAAATAAAAGGAATAGTGCAAGTAATGATATTTATAGCATTTACTATATTTATATTATTGACTACTTTAATAGGCTTACACAATTTTTATGAAAATAACAATAAAAGAGAAACAAAATTACAAGATAATTATTTTTTGTGGAAAGCTGCACTTATTGTATTAATTGCATTAGTAATTGTTTTGATAATAAAAGGAATACATAATAACAAAGAAAATATTCTAAATTATTTAGATTCTAAAATTGAAAATGTAATTGAAGAAAAAGTGAATAATAAATTACGAGAGAACTAGCCATAAACTAGTTCTTTTTGTATGCAAAAATTTAAAACATATTCGACAAAATTCACCTTACAATTAACATAAAAAATGTTAAAATATATTTGAGGTGATCATATGCAAGAATATTATTTAAAATCTTTACAAATGATAAAGAATCTAAAAATAAAAAACAAGAAAGAATATAATAAACTATTATCTAATTATTTATTATTAAATGTAGAAAGTTTAAAATACTATGCACAGACTAATAATTTTAAGAAGATAATAGAAAAAGCAAAAGAAGTCTAAAAAGGCTTCTTTTCTTTTTGGAAAAAACTACATTTCCACCATAGTGGATAAAAAGTATGTTATATAAAAAATAGATCATACTAAAGACAAGGTGGAAAGATGAGAATAGAAATATTGTTAAAAGAGATTAGAACTAAAAAGCGGATATAGTTTAGAAAAATTATCAAAAATGACAGGAATATCAAGTTCACATTTAAATTATATAGAGAGAAATGAAAAAGAACCGTCTTTAAGTATGACAATTATAATAGCACAAGCATTAAATATAGATATAAAAGAATTATATAAAATAGTACCATAAAAGTGCTATTTTATTTTTTTGTATAGAAAAATGGCACTTTCATATAATATCCACCATAGTGGATGTATTTTACTATATTTATAAATCGAAGCTTCAAATAAATAAAGAGGAGAAAAAAGAAATGAATGTAGTAGAAAATGATGTAAAAGAATTAAGTGATAAATATAATAGGAGTGTAAATTTTATAAAAATGCTATTGAAAATATGTATGGATTTAAAAATATCAGATTATAAAAATGAAATAGAAAATTTCTTGAATAATCATTAATAAAAAGTTTAATAGAAAGCTTGACAAACAAAAATAATATATGTATAATCATCACATAATAATTAACACTTTTTTAACACTTTAGTTTTAGATAACTACAAATAACTATAAAGAACTTTAGTGCAAAATAATTGAAAATACTGGATTTGTACGAAAATCGAAATAAGTAAAAAGGTAAAAAAATTAATCATGAGTTCGATTCTCGTACGGGTCACCAAAATTTTATATTTAAGAGGGAGTAGTTTTAAATTGTTAATCAACAACCGCGATTCAAAAGAATCTGGTTAACAAGCTTCAAAAAAGTAAACGAGACTTTTAAAGAAAGGATATAATAATTTAATTATATTTTTTCTTTAAAAGTCTTTATTTGTTCTAAAATACATAAATAAGAATAAATATTATATGTATAACTTTAGAACTAAAGTAAAAAGGCTAAAATACAATTAGAAAAGAGAGGTAATTAGTATGGAAAAAAGTTGGTTTAATAAGACAAGCCAAGAAGTAGAACAAGAATTAAAAACAGATTATCAAAAAGGTTTAAGCAGTAGTCAAGTCCAAGAAAACATTAAAAAATATGGACTAAATGAATTACAAGAAAAGAAAAAAGATTCACTACTAAAGAAATTTTTAGAACAATTTAAAGATTTTTCAATAATTGTATTAATAATAGCAGCAATAGTATCAGGAGTAGTTGGAGTAGCACAAGGAGAAGGATTTACAGATACAATAATAATATTAATAGTAGTAATCCTAAATGCAGTGATAGGAGTAGCACAAGAAAGTAAAGCAGAAAAATCATTAGAAGCATTAAAAAAATTAAGTAGTCATGCATCAAAAGTAATAAGAAATGGAAAAGAACAAGTAATACCAGCAAGAGAATTAGTACCAGGAGATCTTGTTATAATAGAAACAGGAGATTATATAGCAGCAGACTTAAGAATAATAGAAGCAGTAAATTTAAAATCACAAGAAGCATCACTTACAGGTGAATCAGTTCCAGTAGAAAAAATAACAGAAAAAATAGATGGAAATGAAATTGGAATTGGAGACAGAAAAAATATGTTATTTTCATCAAGCTTAATAACATATGGTAGAGGAAAAGCAATTGTAGTAAATACAGGAATGAATACGGAAGTAGGAAAAATTGCAGGAATGCTAGATAATGCAGAAAAGCAAGAAACACCACTTCAACAAAAATTAAATGATTTAGGAAAAACTTTGGGAATAGCTTGTTTAGCAATATGTGCGGTAATATTTGTTATTGGATTATTACAAGGAAAAGAAATAATAGATATGTTTATGACAGCTGTATCACTTGCAGTTGCAGTAATACCAGAAGGACTTGTTGCAGTATCAACAATTGTATTAGCAATTGGTGTTCAAAAAATGGTAAAAAAACATGCAATAGTAAAAAAATTACCAGCAGTTGAAACATTAGGAAGCAGTACAGTTATATGTTCTGACAAAACAGGAACATTAACACAAAATAAAATGACAGTAGAAAAAGTATTTTGTGATGATGAATTACAAGATGTAAAAAAAGTAAATACAACAGAAGATTTCAAAAAATTAGTATATAATTGTATGTTATGTAATGATTCACGATTGCTAGAAGATGGACAATTAGCAGGAGATCCAACAGAAACAGCATTAGTTGATATGGCATTTAAACTAGATTATGAACAATCTATATATAGAGAAAATCCAAGAGTTGAAGAAGTTCCATTTGATTCAGAAAGAAAATTAATGACAACAGTTAATAAGAAAAATGGAAAATATATAGTATATACAAAAGGTGGAGTTGATGAATTATTAAAATGTTGTAACTCATTCTTATATAAAGGTGAAGTAAGAACAAGTATAAACAATTATGCAAAATGGATAAGAGAAAACAATGAAAAAATGGCAAAAGATGCTTTAAGAGTCCTAGCATTTGCATATAAAGAATTAGATCACATGCCATCAAAAACAGAAATGAAAACAATAGAAAGTGATTTAACATTTATTGGAATGGTTGGAATGATAGATCCACCAAGAATTGAAGCAAAAAAAGCAGTAGAAAAGTGTAAAAAAGCAGGAATAAAAACAGTAATGATTACAGGTGATCATAAAATTACAGCAGTTGCAATAGCTAAAAAACTAGGAATATTAAAAGATGAAAGTGAAGCTTTAACAGGAACAGAATTAGAAAAAATGACTGATGAAGAATTAACAAAAAATGTTAGAAAATATTCTGTATATGCAAGAGTGTCACCAGAACACAAAGTTAGAATAGTAAAAGCATGGCAAGCAAATGGAGAAGTTGTAGCAATGACAGGTGATGGAGTAAATGATAGTCCAGCATTAAAAACAGCAGATATCGGATGTGCAATGGGAAAAGTAGGAACAGAAGTTGCAAAAGAAGCAGCAGATGTAATATTAACAGATGACAATTTTGCTACAATAGTATCAGCAGTTGAAGAAGGAAGACGTATATATGATAATATATTAAAAGTAATTCAATTTTTACTTTCATGTAATGTTGGAGAAGTTATTGTATTATTGTTAGCAACATTATTTGCACCACAAATAGGACAATGGTTTGGAATATCTGATATAACAATGATTCAAGTTTTATTACCAATACATATTTTATGGATAAACCTTGTAACAGACACATTCCCAGCATTAGCATTAGCATTTGATCCAGCAAATAAAGATATAATGGATAGAAAACCAGTAAAAAGAAATGAAGGAATATTTACAAAAGGAAGAACATTTAGAATTATTTATCAAGGATTGATGATTGGTTTACTTACACTTTCAGCATATTTAATAGGATTAGGAACAACACATACAGCAATAGATGGATTAACACTAGAACAAACAAAAATAGAAGTTGGTCAAACAATGGCATTTATAGTTTTAGCATTTTCAGAATTAATACATGTATTTAATATAAGAGATAATAAAAATTCAATATTTAAAACAGGAATATTAGGAAATGGAGTTTTAATATTGGCAATATTAGCATCAGCATTATTAATGGTTGTAATATTATTTATACCACAATTAAGAACAATATTTAGTATTCCAATCCTTCCAAGTGATAATATAATCGAAACAATTGTATTAGTATTATCACCAATAGTTATTGTTGAAATTATGAAATTATTTAAAGTAAATACAACAAGAGATGAATAACAAATAAGAAGCTTTTTCAGTAAAAAACTGAATTAGCTTCTTATTTTTTTAATTTAGCAATTTTTTTCAATATTAATATCATTTAAACATTTCTGAGAAGGTTCTTTAAAAGAAAGATACCAAGAAATGCCATTACAATTTTTCTTAATATCCTCTAGCCTTTGCTGTACTTCAGAAAAAGTTTGAGGTGGTGAAATAATAACAGGAACACCAGGTTGCCAATTAGCAGGAGTTGAAGCATCTGCACAATCAGAAATTTGTAAAGCTTCAACAGTACGAATAATTTCTGGAATAAATCGACCAATATTTAAAGGATATGTAAGAATAACACGAACAATACCATTTCCATCAATAATAAAAACATTTCTAACAGTTTTTGTTGTACTAACATCATTTGAAATCATACCATAAAGTCTAGCAATAGAGCCATTTCTATCTGCAATAATAGGAAATGGTAAAGAAACACCAGTCAAATTATATATTTCATTTACCCAAGCAAGATGTGAAGCATTACTATCAATACTTAATCCTAATAAATTAGTATTTAATTTTTGAAAAAATGGATAAGCCCTTGCGAAAGCAATCATTTCTGTAGTACATACAGGGGTGAAATCACCAGGATGCGAAAAAAATACGAGCCATTTTCCAGAATAATCACTTAGGTTTATTTTTCCAAATGTGGAATTTGCTGTAAAATCAGGAGCCTTTTGACCTAATTTTATATTTCCATTCATTAATAATTCATAGTCCATAAGTAACAGACCTCCTTTAAATATATTGTATTCAGCAAAGTTGGAATAGGCTACATATAGAAATAATATTTTTTAAAATACTTGAAATTATACGATTTTGCAAGTATAATAGTAAAGAATAGAAGTATTTTGAAAGGAATGAAATTAATGAATACAGTAAAAACATTTATAAAATATATAATATGGATAATATTATTTTGGATATTATCAGATTTCTTAATAAATGTAGGGTTAAAAAGTACATATAAAGAAATGCAAAAAGTAGAACAAATACCATCAGGAATTCAAGTCAAAGAAATAAAATCAACAGCAGTAAATGGAAAAATTAATTTAATAGTAAATTCAACAAATCTTAGTGGAAAATTTATAAAAGTAGATTTGTATTCATCAAAAGATAATTTGTTAGGTACTCAATATTTAGAAATTGATGAAATAAAAGAAAATCAAACCAAAGAAATTGATACATATTTTAAAATAGCAGATGTTAAGAAATACAAAATATCTGTTACAGATGAAAAAGGAGAATCAACAGAAGGATTTATGGATACTGCAATGTCAGCAATTACTATAGTATTGTCTGTAATAAAATTATTAATATTAATATAAATTATGAGAAACAAAGGAGGAAGAACTTAATGGTATTAAATATTGTACAACCAGCAATTATAATATTATTAATAATAGCTACAATTTTATTTATATATTTAGGAAAAGAGTTAAAAAGAAGTTATGTAGTTGCAATACCATTAATTGGATATATAATATTATTGTTAACACACATTTTTGAAATAATAACATTACCGAGTCAATATATAGTAACATTAATTTTATGCATAATTATTGATTGTATTTTTGTATGTGTATCATTAATTGTATTTTTATTATTTAAAAAAATTTATAAGAAAAGAGAATTTTAAGATTAAATTAAAAGTATTGTATAAAGAAAGGAATAGAAAAAGATGGGCTTTTTTGATAAATTGAAACAAGGTTTAACAAAGACAAAAGAATCAATAAATGATAAAATAAATAATGTATTTAGTAATTTTAGAAAGGTTGATGAAGAATTACTTGAAGAATTAGAAGAAGCATTAATAATGTCAGATATGGGAGTAGAAACATCAACACAAATAATAAGTAATTTAAGAGAAAAAATAAAAAAAGAAAAAATAGAAGAAAGTGAACAAGTAAAAGAAGCATTAAGAGAAGAAATTGAGAAAATTCTAGAAAAATGTGATAATAGTTTAAAACTAGAAACAAAGCCATCAGTAATACTTGTTGTAGGAGTAAATGGAGTTGGAAAAACAACATCAATAGGAAAAATGGCAGCAAGATTAGCAAGAGATGGAAAAAAAGTAATAGTTGCTGCTGCTGATACATTTAGAGCAGCAGCAGTAGAACAATTAGAAATATGGGCACAAAGAGCAGGAGCAGAAGTAGTAAAAAGAGAAGAAGGAGTAGACCCAGCATCAGTGGTATTTGAAGCAATAAGAAGAACTAAAGAAAGTAATGCAGATGTATTGATAATAGATACAGCTGGAAGGTTGCATAATAAAAAATATTTAATGGATGAATTAAACAAAATTCAAAAAGTAGTAAATAAAGAAATGGCAGAAGCATCAAAAGAAGTATTATTAGTAATTGATGCAACAACAGGACAAAATGCAATATCACAAGTAAAAGCATTTAAAGAACAAGCAGATATTACAGGAATTGTATTAACAAAATTAGATGGAACAGCAAAAGGTGGAGCTGTAGTTGGAATTGTACAAGAAAATGATATACCTGTAAAATTCATAGGTGTTGGAGAGCAAATTGATGATATGGAAATTTTTAATTCTAAAGATTTTGTAAAAGCAATAATATAAAAAACGTAAGATAAATATATTTGTAGTTAAACAAAATTATGAGGAGTTTAAAAAATAGATGGAAAAAAAGAAATTAAATAAAATAAAAAATATATTAGTAATAGCATTTATAGCGATATATTTAATATGTACATATTTTACATTAAGAGGGGAATATTTAGAATGTCTAGAATTAGGAGAACAATATGTTCAAAATTTTTGGACAAATATTAAATATAAATATTCAATAATGGGAATAAGTTTTGTTGTTATTTCAATATGTATGTTTATCACTAATATAGGAATAAAAAAAGGTCTAAAACCATTTTTTGAATCAGAAAATAAAACAATGCCAAAACTTCCAAATAAATCTTTAATATTTGTTGTTGCGATAATAGGTAGTATAATTTTTTCAAATAATATAGTCGAAAAAGTACTATTATGTGCAAGTAAAGTATCATTTCAAAAAACAGATATGATATTTAATATGGACATTTCATATTATATGTTTACCAAACCATTAATAGAAGCAATAATAAAGTATATAATGCAATTTGTTATTTTAATAAGTGCATATATAACAGCATTTTATATAATTGTATTTAATTTATATTTTGATGGAATTGATAGAACAATGCTGAGAAAAAGTAAATTTATAAAAAGTTTATTAAAAAATGTAATAATTTTAGCAATTTTGGCAGGAGTTTTAACAATATTTAATACTCAAAATATAGTAACAGAAAAATTTTTAACGTTAAATGATGAAATTGAATTAACAGGAGCAGGATTTGTAGAATCAACAATAAAATTATGGGGATATATAATATTTGCATTTGTAATAATAGGAGCAATAATTTCATCTGTAATATTTTTTCAAAAAAATAAAAACAAAAAAATAATGTTTACATTATTATCAATTCCAGGCTATCTAGTTGTGATGTTTATTGTAATGGTAGGAACAGATTTTATTTTTGTAAAACCAAATGAATTTGATAAAGAAAGAAAATATATTGAAGAAAATATAAATTCAACAAGAGAAGCATATGGAATAAATGCCTCAGAAATAAATATTAGTTATTCTGGGACAATATCTGAAGAGGAAATTAATGAAAATAAAGAATTGTTAGATAATATTCCAATAGTAAGTCAAAATATGGTAAAACAAAGTTTGGAAGATACACAAACAGAAGCAGGATATTATACATTTAGAAATATATTAACTACTAAATTTATAAAAGATAATCAAGAAAAATTAGCATATATAGCACCAAGAGAAATTGCAGAACAATCAATTTCATATAATAATAAGACATATGAACTTACACATGGTATAGGACAAATAATAGTAGATGCAAATAAAACATCAGAAGAAGGCAATATTCAATATATTCAAAAAGAAATAGATGATAATCAAAGAATATATTATGGATTAGAAACAAATTCAATAGTAGTAACAAATACAAAAAATAAAGAAGAATATGATTATACAGATAGTGAAGGTGAAGAACATACTTATAGTTATGAAGGAAAATCAGGAATCCAAGTTGGATTTTTAGATAGATTAATATTAGCAGTAAGAAATAAAGATTTTAAACTTGCATTTTCAACATCTGTAACAAATCAAAGTAAGATATTAACAAATAGAAATGTAATTGAAAGAGCAAAAACAGCACTTCCATATTTATTATATGATGAAAATGCTTATACAGTAATTAAAGATAATCAAATTTATTGGGTTATAGATGCTTATACAATTTCAGATAAATATCCATATTCGTCATATACAACAATTGATGGAGAAAAAGAAAAACGAGATATTAATTATATTAGAAATTCTGTAAAAGTTATAATAAATGCTTATAATGGCGAAATGAAATTTTATATAGTAGATAAAACAGATCCAATAATATCAGCATATAAAAAGATATATCCAGCAATGTTTGAAGAAAATGATATTCCAGAAGAAATTCAAAAACAATTAAAATATCCACAATTATTATATAATGTACAAGCTGAAATGTTAAGAGTATATCACAATGTAAAAGAAGATGTTTTATATAGAAAAAGTGATATTTGGTCACTTGCTACATATGGAAAATCAACATCAAAAACCAAAACAGCTACATTAGAACCATATTATACAATGTTAAAAACACCAGATGGTGAAACAAGATTTGGATTGGTTCAGATGTATACACAAAAAAATAAATCAAATATTATATCATATGTATTAGGAACTTGTAATGGAACGAGTAATGAATTAAAAATTTATAAATTTTCAGCAGATAGTAACATATTAGGAGCAAATCAATTAGATAATCTAATTGAACAAGATGAAACAATATCAGCAGAACTTAATAGTTTGAATGTTACAGGAGTTAAAATTTCAAAAGAAATGAAAATTATTCCTATAAATAATACATTATTATATATAGAAACTATATATCAAACAAAAACAAATGAAATAAATCAACCAATTACGTTAGAAAAAGTAATTGTAGCATCTGGAACAAAAGTAGCAATTGGTGATAATTTAGAAAATGCTTTAAGCAAATTATTATCACAATCAGCTGTTAATCTAGAAGTTAATAATACAGAAGATATAGAAGGACTTATTGATACAATTATAAAGGCAAACAATAATTTAACAGATTCAAATTCAAGAAATGATTGGGAAATGATGGGATCTGATATAAAGACATTGCAAGAATTAATAGAAAGACTTGATAAAATGAGACAAGAAAATAATAAAAAAACTACAGCAACAAATACACAGTCAACTCAATCTACAGAAACAAAATAATATAGAAAAAAGATTTACAAATTTGTCGAAAAATGTTATAATGAAAAACGAGCAAATTAAATAGTCGCTGGTAAGAGATGAAAAGACTTACGAGAGGAAAGTCCGGGCTCCATAGAGCAATGATGCTAGATAACGTCTAGTGAGGGAAACCTTAAGGAAAGTGCAACAGAAAATAACCGCCTCTTTAGAGGTAAGGATGAAAAGGTGAGGTAAGAGCTCACCGCTAATATGGTGACATATTGGGTCAGTGTAAACCCCATCTGGAGCAACACCTAAGAAGAAGATTAAGCCTGCTCGGCGCCTTCTGAATTGCGTGGCTTGATACATATAGTAATATATGTACTAGATAAATGACTATTTTAAATGACAGAACCCGGCTTACAGATTTGCCTATAAATATGATAATAAAAGGAGTTTCAAGTTTTGAAACTTCTTTTTCTATCCCAAATGTTATTCGAAAATCAATTAAATGAATATAATAAAATGTAAATTTTATGTGAAAGTTTGCATAATAATGTTGCTAAAATTGACAATTAGTATTAAAATATGAAAAGTTATTATGCAAAAAAGAAGGGAGAAAGAAATGTTAAAACTAATAAAAAATTTTACAAAAAAAGAATGGATTTTGGCATTAATTTGTTTAGTATTAGTAGTTACACAAGTATGGCTAGAATTAAAAATGCCAGACTATATGTCTGAAATAACAAAACTAGTACAAACAGAAGGAAGCCAAATGAAAGATATTCTAGTAAATGGTGGATATATGCTTACATGTGCACTAGGAAGCTTAGTTGCAGCAGTAATTACAGGATATATAACATCAAGAATATCATCAAACTTTTCAAAGACAATTAGAAAAAAATTATTCAATAAAGTAGAAGATTTAGCAATGCAAGAAGTAAAACAATTTTCTACAAGTAGTTTAATAACAAGAACAACAAATGATATAACACAAATAGAAATGTTAATAGCAATGGGATTACAACTATTAATAAAAGCCCCAATAACAGCAATATGGGCAATAACAAAAATATTAAATAAAAGCTGGCAATGGAGTGCAATTACAGCAGTAGCAGTAGCAATATTAATGACTACAATAGCAATAATAATGGTAATTGTATTACCAAGATTTAAGAAAGTACAAAAATTAATCGATAAATTAAATGGAGTAACTCGTGAGAATCTAACAGGAATAAGAGTTGTAAGAGCATTTAATGCAGAACAATATCAAGAAGAAAAATTTGATAAAGCAAATAATAACTTAACAAATCAACAATTATTTAACCAAAAAGTATTTGCAGTAATGCAACCAATGATGTATATAATCATGTATATGGTAATACTATCAATTTATTATGTTGGAGCATATCTAATAAAAGATGCAGGAATGGCAGATAAAATATCATTATTTGGAGATATGGTAGTATTTAGTTCTTATGCAATGCAAGTAATAATGTCATTCTTAATGTTAGCAATGATATTTATGATGTTACCAAGAGCACAAGTATCTGCAAATCGTATTAATGAAGTATTAGATACAGAAATAAGTATAAAAGATGGAAAAATAAATACAAAAACAAATAATGAAGTTGGAACAGTTGAATTTAAAAATGTATCATTTAAATATCCAGATGCAGATGAATATTTATTAAAAGATATATCATTTAAAGCAAATAAAGGTGATACAGTAGCATTTATAGGATCAACAGGAAGTGGAAAATCAACATTAATAAATTTAATCCCAAGATTTTATGATGCAACAGAAGGTGAAGTACTTGTAGATGGAATAAATGTAAAAAATTATACACAAGAATTTTTACATGATAAAATAGGATATGTACCACAAAAGGCTGTAATGTTTAATGGAACAGTAAAATCAAATATATCTTATGGTGATAATGGAAAAGAAAAGCCAACAGATGAACAAATAAAAAAAGCTATAGAAGTTGCACAAGGAACAGAATTTGTAGAAAAAATGGATGGACAATATGATGCACATATGGCACAAGGTGGAACAAATGTATCTGGTGGACAAAAACAAAGATTATCAATAGCTAGAGCAATAGCAAGAAATCCAGAAATATATATATTTGATGATAGTTTTTCAGCATTAGACTATAAAACAGATAGTGTATTAAGAAAAGAATTGAAAAAATATACCTCTGATGCAACAAGCTTAATTGTAGCACAAAGAATAGGAACAATTATGAATGCAGACCAAATAGTAGTATTAGATAATGGTGTAATTGTTGGAAAAGGAACACATAAAGAGTTATTAAAAACATGTGAAGTATATAAACAAATAGCTCTATCTCAATTATCAAAGGAGGAATTAGAAAATGGCTAATAATCAATCAAGACCTCCTAGAAGAGGACCAATGGGACCTGGTATGGGACCAGGAGTGGGAGAAAAAGCTAAAGATTTTAAATCAGCAGTAAAAAGATTAGTAAAAGAATTAGGAAAATTCAAAATATTAATAATAATTGCATTAATATTAGCAATTGCAGGAGCAGTTTTATCAATTTCTGCACCAGATAGATTATCAAAATTAACAGATGAAATACAAGCAGGAATAATTCCAAAGATGGAAAATGGTCAAATAATAATGCCAGAAATTAATATGGATGCAATAAAATCAATTGCAATATCATTAGTTATTTTATATTTATTTAGTGCAATATGTACATTTATACAATCAATTTGTATGACAGAAGTTGCAAATAATTTTGCAAGAAGTTTAAGAACAAGAATATCAGTAAAAATAAATAAATTACCACTTAGCTATTTTGATAGACATCAATCTGGTGATACACTTTCAAGAGTAACAAATGATGTTGATACAATAGCACAAACAATGAACCAATCATTAGGAACATTAGTAAGTAATATAACATTATTTTTAGGTTCAATAATAATGATGTTTTACACTAACTGGATAATGGCATTAACAGCAATATTATCAAGTTTACTTGGATTTATGGGTATGTTTGCAGTACTTGCAAAATCACAAAAATATTTCGTTGCAAAACAAGAAGAACTTGGAAACTTAAATGGACATATTGAAGAAGTATATTCTGGTTTAAATGTTGTAAAAGCATATAATGGTAAAAAAGAATCAGACAAAAAATTTGATGAATATAATCAAAAAGTATGTGAGGCAAACAGAAAGAGTCAATTTTTATCAGGAATAATGCAACCTATAATGAACTTTATAGGAAACTTTGGATATGTTGCAGTTTGTATAGTTGGAGCATTATTAACAATGAATAATATAATATCATTTGGTGTAATTATTGCATTTATAACATATGTAAGATTATTTACAAACCCATTATCACAAATTGCACAAAGTATGACATCACTTCAATCAACAGCAGCTGCAAGTGAAAGAGTATTTGAATTTTTAGATGAGAAAGAAATGGCTGATCAATCAAAAATAAACAAAACATTAGATAAAAATAATGTAAAAGGAAAAATTGAATTTGATAATGTTGTATTCCAATATGACAATAATGATAAACCAACAATTAAAAACTTTACAGCAACAGCTGAACCTGGTCAAAAAATTGCAATAGTAGGACCAACAGGAGCTGGAAAAACAACAATGGTAAATCTTCTTATGAAATTCTATGATATTAATTCAGGGGATATTAGAATTGATGGTGTTTCAACAAAAGAATTATCAAGAGAAAATATACATAGTTTATTTACAATGGTATTACAAGATACATGGTTATTTGAAGGAACTGTAAAAGAAAATATTATATATAATCAAAAAAATGTAAGTGATGAAAGAGTAAAAGAAGTATGTAAAGAAGTTGGATTAGATCACTTTATCAGAACATTACCAAAAGGATATGATTCTTATTTATCAGAAAATGATAGTGTTTCAGCAGGTCAAAGACAATTACTTACAATTGCAAGAGGAATGATACAAGATTCACCATTCTTGATATTAGATGAAGCAACATCAAATGTAGATACAAGAACAGAAGAATTAGTTCAAGTTGCTATGGATAAACTTACAGAAGGAAGAACATCATTTATAATTGCACATAGATTATCTACAATAAAAAATGCAGATTTAATATTAGTAATGAAAGATGGAAATATAGTAGAACAAGGAAATCATGAACAATTGATGGCTAAAAATGGAGCTTATGCTGAATTATATAATTCTCAATTTGAGTTATAATATATAATTAGTAGTAAATATATTTGTTCAAAGACTTGACATAAAGCAAACACGATGATATAATTTAAGAATCAAATATAGGAGGTATAGGCAATATGATTATCGAAGAGATTCTTGATGCACGGGATGAGTGTGTCATGATGAAGATCACTGGCGAGAAGGTTAGGTTTAATCGTCTTCGCTCGTTGTGTAAAAAGTACAATGAGTATGAAGATGAAAAAGTTTTTGACCTTTCTGCTGATGATTCTGCATTTTGGCGGCAAGTTAATCAGTACCTAACTGACTTGGTCAAATAATTATTGACCAAAAAAAGAGGCTATACTATGAAAATAGTGTAGTCTCTTCTTATACTATTACAATAATTTTTCCAATTCTTTAATTTTATCACGTAATTCAGCAGCTTGTTCGAATTCCATTTTACTAGCATGTTCAAGCATTTCATCTGTAAGTTTAGAAATAGTAGATTGAATATCTTCTTCTTTTTCAAATTTATATTCAACACCAATATTTTCAGTTTGAATAGCCTTAATAGAATCTCTAATAGATTTCTTTATTGTTTTAGGAATTATATGATGTTCTTCATTATATGCTTCTTGAATAGAACGTCTTCTATTAGTTTCACTAATAGCTTTTTCCATAGAATCTGTAAGAGAATCTCCATACATAATAACAGTTCCATCTGTATTTCTAGCAGCACGCCCAATTGTTTGAATCAAAGAACGTTCAGAACGAAGAAATCCTTCTTTATCTGCATCTAATATTGCAACAAGAGAAACTTCAGGAATATCAAGACCTTCTCTTAAAAGATTTATTCCGACCAAAACATCAAATTCACCTAAACGAAGCTTTCTAATAATTTCCATTCTTTCTAGAGCTTTTATGTCTGAATGCATATAATTAACTTTAATATCTAAACTTTTTAAATAAGATGTTAAATCTTCAGCCATCTTTTTGGTTAGTGTTGTAACAAAAACTCTTTCTTTTCGTTCAACTCTAATTCTAATTTGTTCAATTAAATCATCAACTTGATTTGTAACAGGTTTTACTTCAATTTTTGGGTCTAGTAATCCAGTAGGACGGATAATCTGTTCAACAACATTTTCTTTTGAATGTTCTTGTTCATAATCACCAGGTGTAGCACTAACAAAAACAACCTGATTTATTCTATCTTCAAATTCATTAAATGTTAGAGGTCTATTATCATAAGCAGAAGGTAATCTAAATCCATATTTAACTAGAGAGTCTTTACGAGCTCTATCACCATTATACATAGCTCTTACTTGAGGGATTGTAGCATGTGATTCATCTATTAATAACAAGAAATCATCTGGAAAATAATCAAATAGTGTAAATGGAGCACTTCCGGGTTCTCTACCACTAATGTGTCTTGAATAATTTTCAATACCTTGACAGAATCCAGTTTCTTTCATCATTTCCATGTCGAAATTTGTTCTTTCTTGTATTCTTTGTGCTTCAATTAATTTATTTTGGCTTTTAAAATATGCTACTCTTTCATTCATCTCTTCTTCAATAGTTTTTAAAGCTTTTTCCATTTTATCTTTTGAGGTAACATAATGTGAGTTAGGAAATATCATTACATGTTGTCTTATTCCAATTGATTTTCCTGTAACAGGATTTATTTCAGAAATTTTTTCAATTTCATCACCCCAAAATTCAGCTCTTATGGCTGATTCGCTTTTATCTGATGGATAAATTTCTAAAATATCACCTTTAGCTCTAAAAGTACCTCTTTTAAAATCAATTTCATTTCTAGAATATTGCATATTTATTAATTTTTTCATGATTTTATCTCTAGAAATTTCCATACCAGGTCTTAGAGAAACAATCATATTTTCATAATCAATAGGGTCACCTAAACCATATATACATGAAACAGAAGCAACTATAATAACATCTCTTGTTTCAAATAATGATGCTGTTGCAGAATGACGTAGTTTATCAATTTCATCATTAATAGAAGCATCTTTTTCTATATAAGTATCACTTTGGGCAATATAACTTTCTGGTTGGTAATAATCATAATAACTTACAAAATATTCAACATGATTCTCAGGGAAAAATTCTTTGAATTCTGAATAAAGTTGACCAGCTAGAGTTTTGTTATGGGCTAAGACTAATGTTGGTTTTTGAACATTTTGAATTATATTAGCCATTGTAAAAGTTTTTCCAGAACCAGTAACACCTAAAAGAGTTTGAAATTTTTTTCCATGTTCTATACCTTTTGATAAATATTCAATTGCCTGTGGTTGATCACCTGTTGGTTTATATTCTGAATGTAATTTAAACATAAATATCTCCTTATAATTTTAATGTAATTAGTATATCACAAATTTAAAAATCTAACAATTGTTTGGTAAAAAATAATCAAAATTTGTAATATATATACATATATCTTTAAAAGAGAAGAATTGGATAAAAAAATTGATAAAGTAAAAGTTTTTAAAGTAGAGAGTAACATAATTACTCTCTATTTTTATTATATCTACTATTGAAAAAATATAAAAAATATGCTAAGATATAAAATTGATAATATAAAAAGGAGCAATGAAATGTTAAATCAATTTTCAAGAACAGAACTATTAATTGGAAAAGAAGGAATAGAAAAATTACAAAATGCAAAAGTTGCAATCTTTGGCATTGGAGGAGTTGGATCATTTGTAGTTGAAGGATTAGCAAGAGCCGGAATAGGAAATTTTATATTAATAGATGATGATAAAGTTTGTTTAACAAATTTAAATAGACAAATAATAGCAACAAGAAAAACAATTGGAAAAAATAAAGTTGAAGTTGCAAGAGATAGAATATTAGAAATTAATCCAAATGCAAATGTAGAAATACATCAAGAATTTTTCATGCCAGATAGTGATGAAATATTAGATAACACAGTAGATTATATTGTAGATTCAGTTGACACAGTAACAGCAAAAGTAGAACTAGTAGTAAGAGCTAATAGATTAAATATTCCAATTATGTCTTGTATGGGAACAGGAAATAAATTAGATCCAACAAAATTTGAAGTTACAGATATTTATAAAACAAGTGTATGTCCACTTGCAAAAGTAATGAGAAAAGAATTAAGAACACGAGGAATAAATAAACTAAAAGTAGTATATTCAAAAGAAGAACCAATAAAACCAAATGAAAATTGTGAAAACAGTTGTAAAAATAATTGTATATGTCCTCCAGGAACAAAAAGAAAATGCACAATAAGAAAACAAGTACCAGGAAGTATATCATTTGTGCCATCTGTTGCTGGACTAATAATTGCTGGAGAAGTAATAAAAGATATATTAAAAAAATAATAAAAATCCTATAGATATATTTTCTATAGGACCTTTTTATTTATATTTCCATCTGACTACCTAAAAATGTTGCTGCAGATTGAGCTATTTTTGTTTCAACTTCATTCATTTTGGTATTAGCTTCTTTAGAAAGAAGAATTACAGTTCCAATAGTATCACCATTAGAAATTATTGGGTATACAACTTGAGCATTATATTTTTTGTTATTAGAATCGTTTTTGGTTATAGGAACAGAAACATTACTATTTTCATTACTTGTATAAATTTCTTTGTCTTCCATTAATTGTTCAAGTTCATCACTAACATTTTGTTCTAAATATTCTTTTTTAGAACCACCAGAAACAGCTATGACAGTATCTTTATCTGTAATACAAGCTATATGACCAGTTGTTTTTGACAAAGTTTCAGCATATCCAGTAGCAAATTCAGATAATTCACCAATAGGTGAATATTTTTTTAATATAACTTGCCCTTCTCTATCAGTAAAAATTTCTAAAGGTTCACCTTCTTTTATTCTTAAAGTTTTTCTTATCTCTTTTGGAATTACAACTCTACCTAAATCATCTATTCTTCTTACAACACCTGTTGCTTTCATTTGATTTCCTCCTTGTTTGGTTTGATTTTTTTGTATATTTTTATTATTACAAATAAGGAAAAATTTATACATTTTTTCTCATAATAATATATTTACATTATGAAAATTAAGTGATATAATACACAAGAAATATTTGGAATAGCAAAATAGGAGGCAAAAAATGACATTAGAAGAATTAGATAAAGATATAAATAAAAAAATTGCTGAAAATGAAGAATTTGTTAGATATACTTTTTTTGAATTAAAAGTAAGACATAATTTATCAGAAGATGAAATTGATGAAGTACTAAGATTAGCAAGAAATAAATTTGAGAATTTAGGATATAGAGTATATTTTACTGGGGCAAAATATAATTATCAAGGTGAAAATAGAATTGTAGAATCAAATGAATATTTAGTTGCAATAAAAGGATTATAAAAAAATAAAAAAATTTTAAAAAACTATTGACAAAAAAACAAAATTGAATTATACTTAGTTCTGTGCTAAGGAGATAACACTTAACACAGAATATATAGAATGCTCCCATAGCTCAGTTGGTCAGAGCAACCGGCTCATAACCGGTGGGTCCTAGGTTCAAGTCCTAGTGGGAGCACCATATTATAAGAAGAATATCGTTTTAGATATTCTTTTTTTTGTGAAAATCTCCAGATGTTCTAAGTTTCGTTTAACTTAATAAAAAGAAGAAATTTTCATTTGACGGAGAAAAACACTTTATAAATATAAATAGTGTAATTATCAAATGAATAAATTACACTATTTTTTGAGTTTATGCTCTTAAGTTTAATGGGCGAACATTTATTATATTCAAAGTTACTTATTAGCCAATTTTGAGAGATTCAGAATATTAATTATTTTCTATAATTTCAAAATTACTAAGATCAGGTAATGCTACGTTTTCATCAGTAATATCATTAAAACTAGATTCAATTAATATAGTAGTATTGTTATTATTTGTTATACCAGTACATAAATAATTATTTTTATTTATATATGTGAAATTATTATCTGAAAGTTTTATTTCATAACATTTTATTCCATAAAAATTTTGGCTAGATATTGAACTTGTAAATGCTAATTGAATGTATTGTCCAATATTATGTGCTCCTAATTCATTATACAATATACTAGAACCTAAAAGATTTTCTAAATCATTTACTTTTGTAGCAGATTTAATTTCTTTACCATTTATTTGAATATCTGAAATTATCCAACCAATGTTTTGATTATAATCTTTATATATTAATCTAGTACCATCTTCTGATGAACGTTTGTATAAAGATATATTATCTTTTCTCCAAGTTTCAATCTCAATATTATTAGAGATTTTGTATTTCTGATGAAAATTTGTTATTTGAGAGTATTCTTTCATTTGTTTATCATATTTATAAATAATGTATGTTTTTCTGGCTAAATTCCCAATAAATGAAATAATAATAATGAATATTATAAAAAATAAAATTTTTTTATTCATAAAAATCACCTCCTTTTAAAGAGAGTATATAATATATATATTTATTTTTCAATATTTTTTGAAAAATAAGAAAACATAAAATTTACTAATGAAAAAAGAAAGGATAATATGATTAAAAGTTTCAAGAAGATTTTTGCAATTATGCTATCTGTTTTTATGCTTTCATTATTTACAATTTCTGCATTTGCTTTAGAAAATGTTTCTACCGTGTTAGATGGTCATTTTCCTGATTATGCAAGTTATTGGTATAATTCATTTGATGATAAAACTGAATTTGATTTGTTGGTATTAGTAAATACATCTGGAAAAAGTCAAACAGGAATTACAATAGGAGTTAATTCTTTTGGGAGTCAAACCGCTGTATATTATCGAGTTTATAATGCTGATACAGGGAGATTGCTCTATAAGGCAGATAATCAAGCTGATTATCTTTGGAATGTTGAAGGGTTAAATCAAGTAGTTTTGCAACTTCCAACTTGCCGAATGTATAAAGTAAAGTGTTCTGTAATATCTTTTCCGGAGAATACTAGCGGAAGAGTTATGGTTTGGACTTATTAAAAGTGTAGTTTTATTATAATTTAGTAAATTTTATGTTTTGCGCCAATTAATATATTTAATTGGCGATTTTTTATTATAAAAAAATAGTCTTTATATTATAAATAAAGACTATCTAAGAATAATTTATTTTTTATTTAATTAAAAATAATTCCAGTTTCATTAAAATTTTCTTTTGCAGAAATTTCTAAATTATCAACAGCTTGGTATCCTAAAAATCTACTAACATTTTTTTGAGTAATACCAGTTTCAGTTGCAATAGTATCTATTGAAGAGAAACCATTTAAATCTATGTATTTTCTAAAAGTAGATAATTCTAGATTATCTCTATTAGCACATTTTGGACAGACATCTCCAGAATTTGTGTGAAAAGCTCCACAACGAGTGCATTTATTTAATTCCATATAAACCTCCATCTTAAGTAGATATTTAATAATATCCTGTAAAATAAAAAATATGTAAAACTACTTAAATAAAATTAATATAATTTCTTAGCTGATTTTATCATAAAAAAAAGAAAAATGGAATAGATTCTAGAAAAAATTTTATAAATAAAATGAGCATTAAAGTAATAGAAAAACATATTATAAAATAGATTATGTAGAGGAGAAATATTATGAAAAAGGTTCTATTTATTTTACACAAAAAATATTATAATAATAATTATATGATATATATGAAAATACTGAAATTAGCAGGATATGAAATACATATTATAACCAATACAAAGGAAACAATAAAATATTGTGATATACAAAAAGAATTAACATTAGATATATTTAAGGTAAAAAATAAGATAAATAATTATGAAATGATATTTTGTAATTCTAGAATAATAGAAATAATAATAAAAATCATTAAATTTAAAGAAAAAAACAAAATTATATATATAAATAACACAGGAAGTTTTCAAAATAATAAAATAGTTAATTATAATGATAAGTCTTATAATAATAAAGAAGATTATATATTTTGTAGTATAGGAGAATTTAATAAACATAATAATCAAATTATGCAACTTGAATCTATGATAAGAATAATAAAAAAATATCCTCAAGTCAAATTAATGTTAATAGGACAAGGAAAGCTAAAAGATTATTATGAGCACATAATTGATAAATATGGATTAAGTAAAAATGTTGAAATAGTAGAAAATATGAGTTTTAAAATTGACATTATAAAAAAATCAAATTGTATTATATCGACTAGAAAAAGAGAAGAATTTGCATTAGATAATATAATAGCAATAATTCTAAACAAACCAATACTTGTATCAAATGTTGGAATAAATAAACTAATTTTTAAACAAGAAAATATTTTTTATAATTCAGATGAGTTAAAAGAAAAAATGAAAAGTAATATAGAAGAAAATAAAGATTTTGAAAAGTATTATGATATTGAATTAAATGAAAGAGAAGAAATATTAAAAAGCGAAAGTATTTAAACTTTCGCTTTTTTGGATTATAGCAAAATTACATTTGTTGATTTCCAGGTATAAAATAATCAACAACTCCATAAATTAGTGCCCCGATAATTGCAGCCATCCAAGAAATTGAGTATCCAGCTACAAAAAATTGAGTCAAATATAATATAATAGCTGCTAATGCAAAACCTACAAATCCTTTTCCAAAAGGACTAGCATGTAAACCAGTGAATTTGACAATTAAATAGTCCATAATAGTTAAAACAATTGCAGCAATAGCTAAAGCCCAAATATTATTTATAGAGAACCCAGGCGTAAAAAATGCTGTAATTGCTAAAACTATAGCAGCTGTAACTAATCTGCCGACAATTTGCCAAACTGTAGATGTTCCATTAGAAGTATTAGAATTACTTTGTGTATTATTTGCCATATAAAAACCTCCTTATTAAAAATTTCAAGGTTACAAAATTATTATTTACATCAAAAAAAATATTATACAAAAATCGTATAAAATTATAAAAAGTGAAGAAAATACAATTAAAAATTCAAAAAGAAGAGAGGATTTTATGCTAATAACTTTTTTGAGAGCAATATTTTTATACATAGTTGTTTTAATTGTGATGAGATTAATGGGAAAAAGAGAAATTGGACAGATGCAACCATTTGAATTAGCAATATCAATAATGATAGCAGATTTAGCTGCTACGCCTATGGCAGAGACAGGAATACCAATATCAAATGGAATTGTACCTATTTTAGGACTATTAGTCATGCATCTAGTTATATCAACATTAAACATAAAAAGTACAAAAGCAAGAGAAATTATATGTGGAAAACCATCAATATTAATATATAGAGGAAAGATAGATGAAAAAACTTTAAGAAAAGAAAGATTTACTATTAATGAACTTGAAGAAAGATTGAGAGACAATAATATATTTAATATAGGAGATGTAGATTATGCAATATTAGAAACTAGTGGGCAAGTAACAGTTATACCAAAGCCTAATAAAAGAAATACAACCCCAGAAGATTTTAATATAGAACCAGAATATGAGGGGATTTCGTATGATTTAGTAGTAGATGGAAAAGTAATGTATAAAAATTTGGAAAAAATAGGTAAAAACTATAAATGGCTTGAGAGACAATCAGAAAAATTTGGAATAAAACCAGAAGAGGCATTAATAATTACGATTGATGGAAATAATAACTTTTTTTGTCAACCCTTACAAAATAAAAATTAGAGGTGAAAAAAATGTATAAAGAAACAACTATATGTATATGTATTATTATATTAATAATATGGTTAGATATATTAACTCAAAATTATACAAAAACATCAACAATTGAAATAACTGAATGTTTATCTGAATTAAAAAAAGAAATTGAGGATAAAAGTTTAGAAAATGCAAAAGAAAAACTTGGAGAATTAGACAAAAAATGGGATGAGAAACATGATAAGCTTGCATATTATATTGAACATGATGAACTTGAAAAAGTGGATACAGCAATAGTACAAGTTAAGAGTTTTGTAGAAAATGAAGAGATTCCATCTGCAATAGCAGAATTAGAAACAGGAAAATTTGTATTAGAACATATAGAAAGAAAATATAAATTTAATTTACAAAATATTTTTTAATAAAGAATAAAATTGACAAATATGAATAAATGCTATATTATACAGAAGTACGCCTATTGGCAATATTATAATTAATAAAGAATGGGGGATAAATATGGCTACTATTGATAATTATTCATTCATCTGTGTTGAAAATGAAAGAATGAGATTTGCTAGACCAAATGATATGAATGATCCTAAACGGAAAATCATTATTGTAGGAACACTATGCGGAAGTCAAAATGATAAGACATTACAAATTATCGAAGTAGAAAGGTATGAAAAAACTTATATTATAGGAAAATATAGATCTTTTAATTCTATTTATTATATTGGAAAAAAATCTAAAGAAATGAAAGGATTTGAAAGAATGATAAGAGAAAATATTCCTGTAATCACGAGTTTTAGAATTGGATATGCATATAGACCAGAAGCAATTGGAAAACATATTCCATGTATTATTGGTAAAGTAGAACACGAAGAAGATGAACAAATTATTTATGTAGAAGAGCAAAACTTTGAGGAGAATACTATTACAGATATAAATGGAAGAAAATATTTTATTGATTGGTTAAGCATGGACCCAAGACAGTATCAAAACTTGGTTGCAGAATTGAATAATAAGTTTCCTAAAAAGTTAAAGAAATATTTTATGAGTTTTTGTGGTAAAGGCTTGAAATTTGATATGATTGCTTTAAATGATAGCCTTCCTATTCTTGGAGTTGCAGGAGCATTCAAAATTAAATGATTCTGAAAAAACTTGTCTTGAAAAAGGCAAGTTTTTTGTGTGTATATGAAAATATATAAACAAAAATGAAAAAAGTGAATATATTAATAAAAAGGAGTAGACTGTATGGAAGATAATATAATAATTGAAGATATAGAATTTAAAGAAGAACTATATCGAAAAAATATAGAAAAAGAAGAAATTAAAATATCAAATATTCATGGAATAGGAGATGAAAAAAATGCAAATAACTAGAATGTTTGTGCCTAAATATAAGTATGATATAAAATGTCCGTATGAAATGCAACCTGAATTTATTATAGTTCATAATACAGAAAATGATGCATCTGCAATGGCAGAAATATCATATATGATAGGAAATAACAAAAAAGTATCATTTCATTGTGCTGTTGATAATATAAGGATTGTACAAGGAGTTATGTTTAACCGTAATACGTGGAATGCAGGTGATGGAGTAAATGGTGATGGTAATAGAAAAGGAATTTCTATAGAAATTTGTTATTCAAAATCAGGAGGAGAAGAATTTGAAGATGCCCAAAGACTTACTGCAGAATATATTGCTTATTTATTAAAACAATATAATTGGGGAATTGATAAAGTAAAAAAACATCAAGATTTTTCAAATAAAAATTGTCCTCGTAGAACATTAGAAGAAGGATGGCAAAATTTTCTTAATCTAATTAATTTTTATTTAGAAGATAAGCCAATAAACAATGATGAAATAAAAGAAGGAAGTGATGAAAAAGTGAGAACTTATCAAAATGGTAGTACAAGTGAAATCGTATATGCAGATACAGATTGTACTAAAAGAATAGGAAGTTTAGATCCAAGAGAAAGATGTGATTGTTTTGGAACTTTTTATGACAAAGCTATGGTTAGATATAAAGTTAATGGAACAAATAACTATAAAATAGGCTTTTGTAAATGGCTGGGTGGGGTAAAATAAATAAAAATTTTGACATTTTGGGACAAATATGTTATAATATAAGTGTATTTAGTTACTTGCACAGAGTTACTTTAGAGATTTTTGAAATTTCTGGAGGGCTGTGCAAAACCTCCAGATAATTGCATGGAGGTGCAAATATGTTTGCTGTAAAGTACAATGGTGGAAACAAGTCTTATTTTGGCTGTTCTGATCCTGATAAACTGGTGCGTGGCCAGATTTATGAGGTCATTGCAGTCAACGACCGTGGCTGGCAGACTGATTACACCCTTAAGGGTGTGGTTGGGCTGTTTAACTCAGTATGGTTTGACAAGGTAAATGTGTATAAGGCAATTACCAATCATCAGCCGTCTGTAGGCCATTCTATGGTCTGCACCAAAGTTGAACTGGTTGACGGAAAAATTGAGACAACCAGCTGGAAGACCTCTACCGTCATGAAGAGCGAAGAAATCGAGCAAGATGTGTTTAAGGTTACAACCTTGAATAGCATCTATATGACGATGTTAATTCGCTAAAGCAAACTAAAAAAGAAAATCTTTCTCCTCTTAATGAGGAGTTTTCTTTTTTAAAAAATAAATATTCAAAAAAGTGAATTGATATGATATAATCTCATAGAAAACGAAAGAATAAATAAAAGTTGATAGAAATTTTACCTTTTAATAGATCAACTTATTGAAAGGAACTAAAATATGGGGAAAAAAAGAAATAAAAGTAAAAATAAAATATTAGAAATTATTAGTTTATTAATTGTACTAGTAATAGTTTTAACAGGAAAAAATATTAATGAAAAAGATCATACGCAAGCAAATACAGAAATAACAGAAAATTCATCAACATTAACATATAGTTTGGAAGACATTCCAGAATATTCAGGCACATCATATGCGATATTAAATAATAATAAACCAGAATTTACAGAAAAAGATTATACAACGAAAAGTTTTGAAAATTATTCAGAACTAGATAGTTTGGGCAGATGTGGAGTAGCTTATGCAAATGTTTGTAAAGAAATAATGCCACCAGAGCGGAGATGAAAGAGGAAGCATAAGTAGTGTAACACCAACTGGTTGGAAACAGAAAAAATATAATGGAACATATTTATATAATAGATGTCATTTGATTGGATATCAATTATCAGATGAGGATGCTAATAAACAAAATTTGATAACTGGAACAAGATATTTTAATGTTGAAGGTATGTTGCCATTTGAAAATCAAGTTGCAGAATATATAAAAAAACAAAAAACAAATGAAAATAAACATGTTTTATATAGAGTAACCCCTATATATGAGGGGGATAATTTATTAGCAAGTGGAGTGCAAATGGAAGCATTGTCAGTTGAAGATAAAGGTGATGGAGTTTGTTTTAATGTATATGTTTATAATGTACAACCAGGTATAAAAATTAATTATGCAACAGGAGAAAGTTCATTAGAACAATAATTTCTAATAAATTTTAACCAAAGGAGAGTGAGTAGAGTTGAATTTAGATATTTTTGAAAACTTAATAGATAAAGTCAAGGAAAATGAATTTATTCAAAATTTTACAAAAGAGTTAGAAAAAAATATGGAAAATAGTATGCAAAAATCAATGTTAGAAAAATTTGTAAGTGATAATAAAATTATTTCAGAATATAAGGATAAAATGCTTATTAACAGAAATATGATATTGCGAGAATTAAACAATAATGAAATGTATTATATATATGATAAAAAAGGTTCAGATTATTTAGCAACAATATGTGAAAAAGGAAAAAGTCATGAGATAATAAGAATTCCTGAAAGAGATGTAAAATCTAATGTTAAAATTGATAGTGTATTAAGGAAAACAAATGATAAATTTGAATTAGATGAAGAAACAACTAGGCTTGTAAAAAATAAAATGGAAGAAATGTTTAAAAAGATACTTGAAGAACAAAATAAAATGATGGAAAGCCGAAGAATAGATGGACATATATATGAATATGTAGAAGGCTCAAAAAACAGTGTATGGTTAATGGATAACAATTTAAACAATGGAGAAGTATTTGAAGAAATACAACAAGAAGTATTTAAAGATGCACAAGAAGGAGATTTATTTGAATATATAAATGGAGAATATAAAATAAATAAGTGAAAGGAATATACTAAAAATGAGTATACAAAAAAACCAAGAATATATTGTAGATATTATAGATAATGGTTTCGAAGGAGAAGGAATTGCAAAAATAGATAATTTTACAATATTTATTCCAGGAACAATAAAAGGAGAAAAAGTAAGAGTACTTATAGTTAAAGTATTATCATCACATGGATTTGGAAAAATTGTAGAAATAATTGAAAAATCACAAGCTCGTCAAGATGTAGATTGCAATACATATAAAAGATGTGGTGGATGTAATTTAAGACATGTAAAATATGAAGAAACTTTAAAAATGAAACAAAATGCAGTACAAAGTCTTGTAAATAAAACATTGAAAAATAAACTACAAGTTAGAGAAACAGTAGGAATGGAAAATCCATTACATTATAGAAATAAAGCACAATATCCAATAGGAATAAATAAACAAGGTGAACCTGTAATTGGAGTTTTTGCCAATAGAACACATGAAGTTATTCCAATAGATAATTGTTTAATTCAAAATAAAAAATCAGAAGAAATTGCTAAATTTATAATTGAATTCATAAAAGAAAAAAATATTAGTATATATGATGAAAAAACAGGAAAAGGATTAGTTAGACATATTGTTACTAAAGTTGGAATAAAAACTGGAGAAATAATGTGTGTAATTGTTATAAACGGTCATAAAATTCCAAATGAAAATGAATTAGTTGAAAATTTGAAAACAAGATATCCTGAAATAAAGGCAATTGTAAAAAATATTAATATGAAAAATACAAATGTAATATTAGGACAAGAAAATATAAATTTATATGGAAATGGATATATAGAAGATATTTTAGGTGAATATAAATTTAAAATATCACCATTGTCATTTTATCAAGTAAATCCTGTACAAGCAGAAAAATTATATAATTTAGGTGTTAGTATGGCGGAAATTACAAAAAATGATGTTGTATTTGATTTATATTGTGGAATAGGAACAATTTCTTTATTTATGTCTAAATTTGCCAAAAAAGTATATGGAATTGAAATTGTTGAAGAAGCGGTAAAAATGGCTAAAGAAAATGCTCAGAATAATAATGTATCAAATACAGAATTTTTTGCAGGTGATGTTGAAATTGTACTTGATGACTTGATTAATAATAAAGGACTTAAGGCTGATGTTGTTATGTTTGATCCACCTCGTAAAGGGTTAGATAAAAAGAGTATAGATAATATTTTGAATATTAGACCAAAAAAGATAGTTTATATTAGTTGTAATCCTGCTACTTTGATAAGGGATTTAGCTGATTTTGAGAATGAGTATGATATCAAAACAATAATACCAGTTGATATGTTTCCTTTTACATCACATGTTGAATGTGTTGCAACATTGCAATTAAAATAATAAATACAAATAAGAAACACAGATTGATAGTGTTTCTTATTTTATAGAATATCATAAAAATTTTTAAAAATATATCCTTTATCTTTTAAATATTTAATAGAATCCTTTAAAACAATAGAAGAATTACTAACATCTTTAGTATCATGCATTAAAATAACAAGAATATCTTTGTTTTGGGAGGATTTTATTAAATTATTCAACAATTGTGAAGAAGAATACTTTTTTACTGAATCATTATTTAAACAATTCCAATCAATATAGTTAAAATCAATATTTTGAAGAAGTTTTACTGCTTCTTTCTTTTTTGCTTTATTTGAAGGAGACATAAAACCGTTTGGAAATCTAAAAATATGTGAACAGTAATTTGGAACTCCAATTGCATTTCCAATAGCTAGATCAGTCTTTTTTAGTTCATTTAAAAAATTATCAGAGCTTTTATATAACAAATTATTATTATGAGAATACCCATGATTAGCAATATAGTGACCTTCATCATATGCTCTTTTAGTTATTTCTGGATGTGAATCAACACATTTTCCGATTACAAAAAAAGATGCTTTTACATTTTCTTCTTTTAAAATATCTAGAACTTTAGGAGTTACTGAAATATTAGGACCATCATCAAAAGTTAAAAATGCAATTTTTTCATTAGGATATAATTCAATAAGTTTTTTATATAAATTGTTTGAGTCATTTTGGATATCAGAAATAGTATTTGATGTTTTGAAAATAGAAAAATATATACCAAAAGATAACAAGATAAATGTAAAAAATATTAGCATTAAAATTATTTTTTTATTGATAAAGTATACTTTCATAAAATCACCTTATTAATAATATGTATCAAAAACAGATTTATTAAAAATATTGTTAAATTTATAAAACTATGATAATATATTTGTATTATAGGAGAAAGAAAATGCAAATACCTGATTTTTTAATAAAAAAAATAAATAATGAATATAATGAAGAAATATGTAAAAAAATTAAAAATGGGCTTGTTTCAAAAAAGCCAGTTACTTTTAGAATAAATACATTAAAAACAGATAAAGAAAAAGTTATAAAAGAATTGAAAGAATCTAATATTGAATTTGAAGAAGTTAAATGGAATAATGATGCAATAATTATAAAAAATGTATTAGAAGAAGATATAAGAAAATTAAAGATATATGAAAATGGAGAAATTTATTTACAAAGCTTATCATCAATGATTCCACCAGTTATACTTGAGCCAAAGGAAAAAGAAAATATATTAGATATGGCTGCTGCACCTGGAGGAAAAACAACACAAATATCTGCAATTTCAAGTGGAAAATCTTATATAACTGCATGTGAAAAAAATAAGATTAGATGTGATAGATTGAAATATAATCTTCAAAAACAAGGTGTTGGAAATGTTAATGTAATGCAAGAAGATGCAAGAAAATTAAGTGATTTTTTCTCATTTGACAAAATATTATTAGATGCACCATGTAGTGGAAGTGGTACTGAAAGTGTATTTAATCCGAAATTTACAGAAGAATTAATACAAAGGTCTGCTAAAACTCAAGAAGAATTATTAACAAAAGCTTTAAAAATATTGAAAAAAGATGGTGAAATGGTATATTCTACTTGTTCAATTTTAAAAGAAGAAAATGAAAAAGTTCTAAATAAAGTTTTAAAAAAATTTAATGCAAAAATTGTTCCTATAGAAAAAATAGAAGGAATCGAATATTTGCCAGTTACTATTGAAGGAACATTGTGTATTTCACCAACAGAATTATATGAAGGATTTTTTGTTGCTAAAATAAGAAAATAAATACTGGATTTATAAAGAAAGGAAAAGATATTATGATGATACTAGTATTGAGATTAATGTGTGGTGGATTTTGGATGATTTCATATAGTATTGCTATTTATAAAGGAATAAAAGAAAAAAGTTATGCAATGCCATTTTTCTCATTGTGTTTAAATATTTCTTGGGAGATGCTTTATTTTAAGAAAGTCATAAATGGAGGCGATGGTGGACTAATATGGATAATTATTGATAGCATATGGCTTATTTTAGATGCTGGAATTTTAATTACATATTTCTTATATGGGAAAAAATATTATCCAGATAAATTAAAAAAATATTTTTGGGGATTTAGTATTTTCCAATTAATTATAGCAATGCTAATTATGAATGAGTTCTATACAACTTATCCATTTCATGCTAAAATAAATGCAGGCTTCGTTATAAATATTGTAATGTCTATGCTATTTATAGATATGTTAGTAAAGAGAAATGGAAAAGAGGGACAATCAATAATATTGGCAATTACGAAATTTATTGGAACATTAGCGGCAACAACATTAAGTGGATTTTACTTTGGAGCAATAAGTCGAATTTCACTTGTTTTGGGTGGAATATCTGCTATTTTGGATATTATGTATATTTATTTACTGATAATATGGGATAAAAAAGAAGAGGGTAAAAAGTAAAAATTTTGCTCTTTTTTTGTGTTATATTTTTTATAAAAAATTAGCGAAAAAAACTATAAAAAAGTGTTAAAAAAACGCTAAATTTGTTGAAAAAAATCGTGTATTATGATATAAAATATATAGAGAGAAAAGATAGAAAAAAAGTACAAATGGGGGAAATATAAAAATGCGAAAAAGTAATATTATAATAAAAAAAGTAAGAAATTTAATGATACTAAGTATGGCTGTAATAGTTATTATTAGTGTCTATTTTAATATTTCAAATTCTAGAGCAAAAGAAACCACTGATATTGTAGCTAATGTAACTGATGAAACAGGAGAAGTTGATAGTCAGAAAGTTACTTTGGTTGCAACTGGAAATAAGAATGGTAATTATGAAATTTCTTTGCCTGAAACTATAAGCAATGTTTATGTTTCTAATTATAAAACTTTAAATGGTGATAAGAGTGCAAATGATAAAATTGTTCTTTCACAGGATGAGGTTGAAAATAAAGAGATTAATTTGAAAGTGAATTATGATAAAAAGAATGTGACTTCGACAAAAACTAATGAAGAGATGACTTTGTATAAACAAAATCTTGAATATGATGATAAAGGGATTTGTGTAGAAGGGTATCTTAGCCAAACTAGAAATCTTTGAAAAAGATTTAAAAATAGTACTTGATGAAATAAAAGTTGCGGAAAATAGTACAAAATCAAATAATAATTTAATTATTTCGGAAATTGAAGGAAAAGTTTATTTACCGTATACAAAAGAAGAATTAAATCAAAAAATTCAAAAAGCTAATAACGCTAATATTGATGAAGTAATAGCTGAAAACTTTGTTGTTCCGATAGAAAAGTATAAAAATTCAATTAGATCTAGATATCATGAAGGATATAATTTAATGAGAAATAAAGAGAAAAAATCTAAAAAACAGGCTATATTATTAGGATTAGAGCTTATGTTTGAATTTAATCTTCATCCAGCAATAATAACTGCATGCCAAAATTTAGAACAATTAGATATTTATTTAGACTGTTTAGAAGACAATGAATTGGAAAAGTTTTCTTGTTTTAAAGTAATTTATAAAGTATTACCAAAATTAAAGAATGAAAAAAATGTAAGCAAATTAGAAAAGGTACATGCATAGTAAAAGAGGAGATTGAAAAAACAATCTCCTCTTAAGCTTTTATTCAGAAAAATCTATAATACTAGAATCAAGCAAAATGTAATTTGCTCGATGAATGTAGAGAGCCTTACCATCAATATTCAACTTAGTAGTTTTAGGCAAATCATCAGGAATTTCCCAGTAAACACTATTACCACCATATACGGCAATAGGAATACCCAACTGAGAACAAACAATAACAATTTTAGGAGTACCAATTAGATTTTGTAATTTGTTGATTTTTCTATCAAGTAAATTAATAGAACCACCACTAGTAGAAATTTCAGTTGACTGAAGAGCAAAATCTTCAAGTTTGGTAATACCATTTTCAGCGAAAATGATAGTATTACCTGTTTGGGCAATCTGAGAACCATCAACAGTCAAAGTTACAACACTAGATAATTCATAGTTTGTTGTAGTAGATCCATCAGAATCAATAGAATCTGTCGAAACATAATTTGCTTCTAGGCCAACTTTATTTCCATGAATTGTTAATAAGTCAGTACCATAATTGTCATAAAAGTCAATAGTAAAACTATTTCCTACGAGTTCACCTTTGATATTTTTCAGTTTATTTTTCAAAAATGCGCAACTCGAGAAATTTGCTAATACCAAAATTAAAGCTAAACAAATAGAAATTTTCCGAATAGTTTTTTTCATAATATACCTCCATAATAATGTTGGATTAATAAAACGGACTTTAAAGAGTATAACATAAATTTACATAAAAATCAATGCATATATAAATATATAAAAAAATTAGCAAAAACACTTGACAAGTGCTAAAAAATGTTATAATATAATATACGAAATTAGCAAACAATATAAAAGAGTGCTAAGAAATGCAATTTCCTATAAAGAAAAGAGGAGGAAAGAAATTGCTAGAAGAAAGAAAAAAAAGAGTATTACAAGCAATTGTAGAAGAATACATAAAAACAGCTGAACCAGTAAGTTCAGGAGCAATAATGAACTTAGAAGGGCTAGAATATAGTAGTGCCACAATAAGAAATGAAATGGCAGAACTTGAAAAAATGGGATATATAGAAAAAACCCATACATCATCAGGAAGAGTGCCATCAGCAAAAGGATATAGATATTATGTTGATGAACTATTAGAAGATAATAAAATAACAGTTGATGAAATAGATTATATAAGTAAAAAGCTTGAAACAAAAGTAAATGAATTAGAAGAAATAACACAAATAGCATCAAGCACAATATCAGAAATAACACATTATACAACAGTAACAATTGGGCCAAATACAGATGAACAAAAAATAGAAAATATAAAATTTGTCCTATTAAGTCCAAGAATGATGATGGCAGTAATATTAACAGATAATGGATTAGTAAAAGAAACAATAATAAAATTTGATGAAGACATTTCAGAAAAACAAGTAGGAACACTAAGTTATATGTTTAATAACAAATTAAAAGGTGAGCCAATATCAAAAATAGATAGGCCACTAGAAAAATATTTAGTAGATGAAATGAAATATAGTGTAAACTTAATAAAACCAATTATTGAACAAATGAAAAAAGTAGTAGAAGAAGAAAAAGTACATTTAGAAGGAGCAAAACAACTATTTGAATTACCAGAATTTAATAGTTTGGAAGTCGCAAAAAACTTTGTAAACATATTAGACGAAAAAGAACTTATGGCAGATATGTTAAATACAGGAATAACAAAAGACATAAATGTATATATAGGAGAAGAAAACGAAAAAGACGAACTAAAAGATTTCAGTATAGTAACATTTAAGCATAGAATAGGAAATAAAGATTTGGGAACAATTGGTATAATAGGACCAAAAAGAATGGACTATGCAAAAGTAATATCTGTTATGAAATATATTAGTAAAAAATTAAATGACAACAATAACTCAAATGAATAAAAGAAAGAAGGTTAAAATATGAAAGACGAAGAAAAAGTAGAGAAAAAAGATACAATCCAAAATGAAACAGAAAATAAGAAAGAACAAAAAGAAGAAAAAAAAGATTGTATAATAGATCCAAAACAACATGAACTAGACGAATTAAATGATAGATATAAAAGAGTACTTGCAGAATTTGAAAACTACAAAAAAAGAAGCAGTAAAGAAAGAGAAACATTATATAATTCAATATTAGGAGATGTTGTTGGAGCATTCTTACCAGTAGTAGACAACTTAGAAAATGCATTAAAAGCAGAAACAAAAGATTCTGAATACAAAAAAGGAATAGAATTAGTATTAAAACAATTTAAAGATATACTAAAATCAAAAGGTGTTGAAGAAATAGCAGGTGTTGGTGAAACATTTGACCCAAGTCAACATGAAGCAGTAAGCAGTATTCAAGACCCAGAAAAAGGTGTACAAGAAATTGTTCAAGAATACAGAAAAGGCTACAAAATAGGCTCAAAAGTTATAAGACACTCAATGGTAGTTGTAGCAAACTAAAAAAAGTTATTAATTTTAAAAATATAAATTGGGGGCTTATGCCCAAAGGAAGGAAGTAATTATTATGGGAAAAATCATAGGAATAGATTTAGGAACAACAAATTCATGTGTAGCTGTAATGGAAGGAGGAGAACCAGTAGTAATACCAAATGCTGAAGGAAGTAGAACAACACCATCTGTAGTTGCATTCTCAAAAAGTGGAGAAAGATTAGTAGGACAAATTGCAAAACGTCAAGCTGTTACAAACCCAGAAAATACAGTTATATCAATAAAAAGAAAAATGGGAACAAACGAAAAAGTTGATATAGATGGAGAAAAATTCTCTCCACAAGAAATATCTGCAATGATATTACAAAAATTAAAAGCAGATGCTGAAAACTATTTAGGACAAAAAATAACACAAGCAGTTATAACAGTTCCAGCATATTTCAGTGATAGTCAAAGACAAGCAACAAAAGATGCAGGAAAAATTGCAGGACTTGAAGTTTTAAGAATTATAAACGAGCCAACAGCTGCAGCACTTGCATATGGAATGGATAAAGAACAAGATCAAAAAATAATGATATATGACTTAGGTGGAGGAACATTTGATGTATCAATACTAGATATTGGTGATGGTGTATTTGAAGTATTATCAACAAACGGAAATACACATTTAGGTGGAGATGACTTCGACCAAAAAATTATAGATTACCTAGTAGCAGAATTCAAGAAAGATCAAGGAATTGATTTATCAACAGATAAAGCTGCAATGCAAAGATTAAAAGAAGCTGCTGAAAAAGCTAAAATTGAATTATCAGGTGTACAACAAACACAAATTAACTTACCATTCATAACAGCAGATGCTACAGGACCAAAACACTTAGATGTAACATTAACAAGAGCTAAATTTGAAGAATTAATTCATGATTTAGTAGAAGCAACAGCTGGACCAGTTAACCAAGCATTAAAAGATGCAGGATTAACAGCAAATGATATTCATAAAGTATTATTAGTTGGTGGATCTACAAGAGTTCCAGCAGTCCAAGAAGTTGTTAAGAGAATAACAGGTAAAGAACCAGATAAAGGAATAAACCCAGACGAATGTGTTGCTATTGGTGCATCAATTCAAGGTGGTGTATTATCAGGAGATGTAAAAGACCTAGTATTATTAGATGTAACACCATTATCATTAGGTATTGAAACATATGGTGGAGTATTTACAAAATTAATAGACAGAAACACAACAATCCCAACAAAAAAATCACAAGTATTCTCAACAGCAGCAGATGGTCAAACATCAGTAGAAATTCATGTATTACAAGGTGAAAGAGAAATGGCTGCATATAATAAAACATTAGGAAGATTCCAATTAACAGGAATTCCAGCAGCTCCAAGAGGTGTACCACAAATTGAAGTAACATTTGATATAGATGCAAACGGTATAGTACATGTATCTGCAAAAGATATGGCAACAGGAAATGAACAAAATGTTTCAATAACAGCATCAACAAACTTAACAGATGAAGATATAGATAAAGCTGTTAAAGATGCAGAAGCACATGCTGAAGAAGATAAGAAGAAAAAAGAAGAAATTGAAGTTAAAAATAATGCTGAAAGCTTAATTTACAATAGTGAAAAAACATTAACAGATTTAGGTGATAAAGTAAGTGGAGAAGAAAAAGCAAAAATCGAAACAGAAATTGAAAATACTAAAAAAGCTCTTGAAACAAACAATACAGAAACAATAAAAGAAGCTACAGAAAAACTTACAAAAGTATTCTATGAAATGTCAGAACAATTATATAAAAACGGAAATCCAAATGCAGGAGCAGATGCAAATGCTACAACAGGTGCAAGTGAAGCAAATACAAATAATGCAGGAAATGATGGAAATGTATATGATGCTGATTATAAAGTTGAAGATGACAACAAATAATCAATAACAAAGTGAAGAAAGTAAATAGGCGAGTGAGTAACTCGCCTAATTTATGAAAAGGAGTCCAATAATATGGGATTTTATATAAGAAGTAATTTTAAAGAAAGCGAAGGGAGGTAAAAAATATGGCAAGTAAAAGAGATTATTATGAAGTATTAGGAGTAGAAAAAACAGCTACAGATGATGAATTAAAAAAAGCATATAGAAAACTTGCAAAAAAATATCACCCAGATGCTAATCCTGATAACAAAGAAGAAGCAGAAGAAAAATTTAAAGAAGTAAATGAAGCATATGAAACATTATCAGACCCACAAAAAAGAAAAATGTATGACCAATTTGGAGCAGAAGGACCACAAGGTGGATTCGGAGGCTTTGGTGGTGCAAACGGATTTGGTGGATTTGGAAATGGAGGATATTATTCATATAGTTCTTCAAATGGATTTGACGGATTTTCAGACTTTGGAGATTTAGGAGACATATTTTCATCATTCTTTGGAGGAGGAGCAAGAACAAGCTCTTCAAGAGCACAATCTAAAGGACCACGTAAAGGTGCAGATTTAAATTTAAATATGGATATAACATTTGAAGAAGCATTTTTAGGAGTTGAAAAAGAAATACTTGTTACAAGACCAGAAACATGTTCAATGTGTAATGGAACAGGTGCGAAGCCAGGAACAACAGTATCAAAATGTTCTGTATGTAATGGAACTGGAACTGTAAGACAAGTTCAAAATACAATACTTGGCCAAATGCAAACAACAAGAACATGTACAAATTGTCATGGAACAGGTGAAGTAATAAAAGAACCTTGTGATAATTGTAAAGGAAAAGGAACAGTCAGAAAACAAGCTAAAATAAGAGTAAAAATTCCAGCAGGTATAGATGATAATCAAACAGTAGTATTAAGAGGTGAAGGTGAACCTGGAGAAAAAGGTGGATCAAAAGGAGATTTATACATAACAGTAAGAGTAAAGAAAAGTAATATATTTACTAGAAATGGAAACACTGTAATGTGTGAAATTCCAATAACAATTACTCAAGCTACACTTGGAGCTAAATTAAAAATTCCAATGGTAGACGGAAGTACTGAAGAGTTTGAAATACCTGAAGGAACTCAAACAGGAACACAATTTACAATTAGAGAAAGAGGCTTCAAATCAATAAACTCATCAGCTAGAGGAAGTTTCGTATTTACTGTTGTAGTTCAAACACCAAAAAGGTTAAGCAAAGAACAAAGAACATTGTTAGAACAATTAGCTACAACTATGAATGAACAACCACCAGTAAGAAAAAGAGGAATATTTGGATAAAATATAAGTACCACATAGAGTTAATCTAATGTGGTATTTTTGTGTAAAAACAAATGTTAATATAATGTGAAATGACAAAAAACGTGAAAAAATACATAAAAAGTGCCTCAAAAAACGTGAAAAAATGTATAAAAAGTGCCTTTAAAAACGTGAAAAAATATTGACATAATAGAAAAGGAGTTGTAAAATTAAGTTATGGAGGGACATATGAAGAGAAAAATTTATGAAAAATTAATTAATTGGAAAAATAATGGTATGAAGAAACCATTAATGATTATAGGAGCTAGACAGGTTGGAAAAACATATATAATTAATGAATTTTGTAAGAAAGAATATAAGAATGCAATACAAATTAATTTACTAAATCATCCAGAAATTGTTGAATTATATAAACAAAACATTTCTTTAGAAGAAAAGTATATTAGATTATGTGCAAACTTAAATATAAATCCAAACGTAGAAGATACTATAATATTTTTTGATGAAATTCAAGAAAGTGAAGAACTTATATCTTCTCTAAAATGGTATTGTGAAGACGAAAGACCATTCAAAATAATTTGTGCTGGAAGTTTACTAGGAGTAAAATTAAAAAGATTTCATAGTTCATTTCCTGTTGGAAAAGTAGAAATGATAAATATGTTTCCAATGGATTTTAAAGAATTTTTAATGACACAAAATAATGGAGAATATTTAATTGAATATATAAAAAAGTGCTTTTTGGAAAATAGTCCAATGGACGAAATAACTCATGAAAAACTACTAGAATTATATCGAAAATATTTATGTATTGGAGGAATGCCAGAAATGGTAGAAGACTTTGTTTCTAAGAATATGAACATTTTAGATATAAATAGAAATATAATAGAAGATATTAATTCAGCATATATAAAAGATATGAATAAATTTATAATTAATAAAACAGAAGCAGTAAAAAATGAAGCAATTTATTATTCAATTCCTATACAAATAGGAAATAAGTCAAATAAATTTCAATATTCCAAAATAGACAAAAATGCTAGAAGGAGAGACTATAATGATTCATTAGAATGGCTTTTAGCAAGTAAACTAGTTTATAAATGTTGTAAATTAAATAGTATTAATATTCCACCAGAGGCATATAAAAATAATGAATTTTTTAAGATATATATGGGTGATGTAGGAATTTTAAATACAATGTTAAAGATGAATGTAAATGATATATATCTAAATAAAACGTTTTTATATAAAGGAGAGATAACTGAAAATTATGTAGCAAATCAATTAATGTTTAATAATGTAGATTTATATTATTGGGCTGTAGCAAGTAGTTCAGAAATTGATTTTATAATATATAATGAAGATGGAATAATTCCAATAGAAGTAAAAGCAAGTGATAATACACAATCAAAAAGCTTGAATGAATATATGAAAAGATTTAAACCTAAATATGCAATAAGAATTTCTGGTAAAAATTTCGGATTTGAAAATGGAATAAAATCAGTTCCATTATATGCAACATTCTTAGTTAAGTGATATGAAAGATTTAAGATAAAGTAATTTAGAACAAAAACGGAGGAAAATATGGTAGATAATAGAGAATATGGATTAGTATTAGCTGGTGGTGGAACAAAAGGAGCATATCAAGTAGGAGTTTGGAAAGCATTAAAAGAATTAAATATAAATATAAAAGGAATAGTAGGAGCATCAATAGGATCATTAAATGGAGCATTATTTTTACAAGATGATTTTAAAATGGTAGAAGACATGTATGAAAATATTAAATTAGGAAATATAATGAATGTTGACGGAATGAACGAAAACAAGAATATATTTAGCCTATCAAACATATTTAACCTTGCAGCAGATTATACCAAACAAAAAGGAATTGATAATACACCATTAAGAAATATGATAAAAAAATATATAGATATGGATAAAATATACAATTCAAATATAGATTTTGGATTAGTAACATTTTCTGTAAAAAATAGACAACCATTACAAGTATTCAAAAATGAGATACCAAAAGAAGAAATGGAAAATTACTTATTAGCAAGCTCATGTTTTCCTATATTCAAGCCACAAATTATAAATAATGAAGAATACTTTGATGGTGGATTATATGATAATATACCAGCAAACATGTTAATTGAAAAAGGATATAAAAATATAATAATAGCAGACATTGCAGGAGTTGGATTTAGCAAAAAAACAATTAATAAAGATGTTTATATTAAAGTAATAAAACCATCTGAAGATTTAGGTGGAACATTTGAATTTAATCATGAAAGAATAATAAATAATATAAAATTAGGATATTTAGACACAATGAAAGCATTTAATCAAATGCAAGGACATATGTATTATTTTAAAAGTGAAGAATTTGCCAAAATGCTAGAAGTATTTAACCTTGAAACAATTTATGGATTAGAATATTCTGCACAGATATATAAAATGAATAAATATAGAGAATACACATTTGAAGAATTTATTACAGAATTAAATGAAAGAAATCAAAACGCAGAAAAAATATATAAGAAAATGAGAAAAGAAAATTTATTTCAAAAGAGCAGAAAAATAAAAGCATTTTTTGATAATGGACTAGGAATATGTTTGGTAAAAGACTTATATATGGATAGACCTGCTGCAAAAGTTTCAAATTACTTTTTGAATTTTGTTAAAGATTATAAACTTGCAGCACAATCTTTAATTGAATTAAAAAATTTTATGAAATAAAAAAGAACCCCCCGTTTAATTACAAACGAGGGGTTTGAAACAGTTTACGTGCTATACGGGGAAAGGGGGCTTAGTTCTCGAGGAGAACTACTTCGACGTCAGAGCCAAGTCCCTGTTTAAGGGCCATCTCATAAACGTCTTGTGAAGTGGTGAACAACTTGACCTTCAAGTTGTTTGTCCACATCTCACACATGAGTGAGATGATACCGGTGACGCGCGTTTTCATTCCTTCAGGGATAACCGTGAAAACCTCCTCATTGAGCTGGCAGATCTTATGGAAGATGCTTGGATTTGACATAATCTCCTCCAAGGCTTCCTCAGCAAGGTTGTTGTGCCTACTGAGTTTGACAAGCTCCTTAGTCACACAGAACTGTGGGATGAAAACCTCAGCTCCAGAGGCCAAGATCTTATCCATGTGCTTCATCAAAGCACCAGTTTCGGTAACGATGACAAAGCTAGGCTTAACGGGAACGAGGTTCAGGCGCTGAGCCTCTGCCATCTTTGCATCGTTTTCACGAAGCTTCTTGAGCAACTTTTTGTGAGCTGCACAGTTTGGGGTGGCATAGTGTTCACGGAAGAGCCGATAAATCGTGCTCTTGCTCCGCCCAGATGCACGAAGGAGTTCCTCAGTGGGGACCCCATCATAAACCATGGTAATCAAGGTCTTGCACATGGTCTCGTTAGACATGCGCTGGCACATGGGCTTGTTGGCGGGAGAAGTGATTGCATTAGTCATGGTGAAATGTCCTTTCAATTACGTGTACGTGTTTGTTATTCTTGTTCGACCGTAAACTGTTTCATATGGGTTGCATAATGCAATTATATCATAATTTTATATGAAAATCAATATTTATGTAAATAAAAATGGAAATATATTGAAAAAATTTTTTTTCTATGATATAATATTATTATTCCAAGCCTTTGGAACTGTATAAGAAACAACATTATTAGAAAGGACTAAATGGAGGTTGTATTTTATGAATGCTGAGATTTATCTTATTATCAGAAAAGTATTCGCATGCGGATACACCTGGGACGAACTAGAGAAATATTTCGGTAAGAGCAGAAAAGTTTTAGAAGAAGAAATCAAAGAACATTATATGAGTTCTGGAGAAAATGCTGCTGAAAAAAATGCCAAACTTATCGAAGTTATTAATCGAAACAGTGTTGTAAAACAAGGGTAAAAGGATAAGGTATAAAAAATTTTATGAAGCATTGGTAAAATAGGAAGCAGAGAAGTGAGTTCACTTCTCTGCTTCTTTGTTCATAATTAGTTCATATTAATTTGCTATAATACATCATGTTGAAACGGAAAAAGATGGAAAATCCGTTGATTTATATAAGAGAAAAGTAACATTTTCTATTATATAAATCAGATATAATCGCTAGCCCTTTGAGATTTTCTCATTTTAGTCGAAAACTCAAATCGGGCGAGAATAAAGGGAGACTACATCGTTTTGTTCTTATAATGTTTAAAATAAATTATAAATTTGAAAGGAGCAAAAGCAAATGCAAAAATTTGGAGAATTTGTATGTAAACACAAAAGAATAATACTAATAATCATGTTAATTTTATTAATTCCATCAATAATTGGAATGAAAGCTACAAGAATTAATTATGACATATTAGTTTACTTACCAGATGACATAGAGACAATACAAGGAGAAAATATATTATCAGAAGATTTTAATATGGGGGCATTTTCAATAATCTTATTAGAAGATATGGAAACAAAAGACATATTAAAATTAGAAGATGAAATAAAACAAGTAGATAATGTAGCAAAAGTAATATCTGGAGCAGATGTACTTGGAACAAGTATTCCAGTAGAAATGTTACCAGATGAAGTAAAAGATGAGTTATATAAAGACAATACAACAGTAATGTTAGTAACATTTAAAGAAGCAATATCATCAGATGCAACAATGAATACAGTACAACATTTAAGAGATATTACAGATAAACATTGTAAAATAAGTGGTATGACAGCAACATTACTAGATACAAGAGACTTATCAAATTCAGAAGTCGCAATATATGTAGTAATAGCAGTTGTATTATGTTTAATAGTATTAGAAATAGCATTAGATTCTTATGTTGCACCAATATTATTGTTAGCAAATATAGGAATTGCAATATTATACAATATGGGAACAAATATCTTTTTAGGAGAGATATCATATATAACAAAGGCAATAAGTGCAGTATTACAATTAGGTGTAACAATGGACTTTGCAATATTCTTATATCATAGTTATCAAGCAGAATTAAAAAATACAACAGATAGAAATCAAGCAATGAGTATTGCAATATCAAAAACATTCACATCAGTATTAGGAAGTTCATTAACAACAATTGCAGGATTCTTAGCATTATGTAGTATGAATTTAACATTAGGAAAAGACATAGGAATTGTTATGGCAAAAGGTGTATTATTTGGTGTAATAAGTGTTGTAACAATATTACCAAGCTTAATACTTATGTTTGATAAAGCAATTCAAAAAACAAAACATAAAGAATTATTACCAAAATTCACAACAATAAGTGAATTTAATATAAAACATTATAAAGCAATAATTGTAATATTCTTAATTGCGTTACCAATAGCATTATATGGATATAACAATACAAAAGTATATTATAAACTAGATAGTTCATTACCTGAAACACTAGATAGTATTTCAGCAAATAACACATTAAAAGATAAATTTGGATTAGTATCACAAGAAATGATTTTAATAAATAAAGATACACCAAATGATGAAATTAATGAAATGTTAGATAAAATAGAAGAATTAGATGGAGTAGACTTTACATTAAGTTATTCAAAACTATCTGAATTAGGTATTCCAGAAGAAATGTTACCAGAAGATTTATTAAGTATCTTCCAAACTGACAAATATCAAATGATATTAATAAATTCAAAATATGAAATAGCAACAGATGAATTAAATAATCAAATAGCAAAAATAAATGAAATAGTAAAACAATATGATTCAAATGCTAAAGTAGTTGGTGAAGGACCATTAATGAAAGATTTAGTAGAAATAAGTGATCATGATTTTAATAGTGTAAACACAGTATCAATAGGAATTATATTTGTAATAATGATGTTTGTATTAAAATCAATATCATTACCAGTTTTATTAGTTATAGCAATAGAATTTGCAATATTTATAAATATGGGTATTCCATATTACACAAATACAACAATACCATTTATAGCATCAATAGTAATTGGAACAATTCAATTAGGTGCAACAATAGATTATGCAATTTTAATAACAACAAAATATATTCAAAATAGAAAAGATGGTAAAGACAAAAAACAAGCTGTATCAGAAGCTTTAGGAACATCAATAAATTCAATTATAGTTAGTGGATTATGTTTCTTTGGAGCAACATTTGGAGTTGGAGCATATTCAAAAATAGAAATGATAGGAAGCTTATGTACATTGATGTCAAGAGGAGCTATTATAAGTGTCATAGTAGTTATTACAGTATTACCAGCATTCTTAATGATATTTGACAAACTTGTTTGCAAAACAACAATAGGAATGAGAGAAGTAAAAAATTAATCAAAATGTCGTGATTAAAAAGAAAGGAAGTTATAAAAATGGATAAAAATGAATTATGTAAAAAAGTATCTGCAGGTATGTTATTAGTAACAATGAGTTTATATGCAACACCAGTATTTGCATATTCAAAAGATGAAACTGTTTATTCTAAATTAAATTCTGAAGGAAATAGTTATAAAACAATAGTTAGTACACATTTAAAAAATACAGATAGTGAAAATACACTTAATGATATGACAAATTTAACAAATATAAAAAATACTAATGGAGACGAAAAATTTAGTCAAAATGGAAATTCTTTAATATGGGATGCGCAAAAACATGATATTTATTATCAAGGAGAAAGTGAAAATGAATTACCAATTTCATGTTCTGTAAAATATGAATTAGATGGTGAAGAAATTTCTGCTAAAGATATTGCAGGAAAAAGTGGAAAAGTAAAAGTTACAATAAATTATGAAAATAAATCAGAAAATTTGGTAAATATTAATGGAAAAACACAAAAATTATATACACCATTTGTTGTTGTTGCAGGAACAATGATAAATAATAAAAATAATAGAAATATTGAAGTTTCAAACGGAAAAGTAATTGATGATGGAACTAAAACAGTAGTTTTAGGTGTTGCTTTACCAGGATTACAAGAAAGCTTAAATATATCTAAAGATAAATTAGATATACCAAGTTCAATAGAAATTACAATGGATGCAACAAATTTTGAGATGGGAAGTATTATGAATTATGTTACACCAAAATTATTAGAAGATGAAGATATAGAGTCATTTGACGGATTAGATGAATTATATTCACAAGTTGAAACATTACAAAGTTCAATGAATCAAATTCAAGATGGTGCAAATACATTAAAAGAAGGAACAGATACTTATACAGAAAAAATGCAAGAATTTGAAAATGCAATGGGAATGATTCAAAGTGGAATGGCAAGTGCTAATTCAAATTATACAAAAATTAATGATGGAATAAAAACATTAAATAACAGTACAGGAACATTAAATAATGGTTCAAAACAAGTTGCTGATGGTGTTTCTCAAATTGAAACAAATTTAAATACAATAAATGAAAAATTAGGAGAAGTACTTGCAGGAACACAAAGCTTAAAATCTGGTGAAACAGAACTTATTACAGGAATTGATACAATATTAACAAAATTAAATGGAATTGATGTATCTGATAATACAGAAAAAATTACAGAATTAACACAATTAGTAAATACAAATAAGGCAACTATTGAAAAATTAACAAGTGCAACAACATTATTAACGAAACAATATGAAACATTAGAAGATGAACAAGCAAAAGCTCAAGTAAAAACACAAATTGATTTTAATAAGCAAATGATTCAATTATTAACAGTAAATACCCAAGCACAAGAACAAACAATTGCAACATTAAAAGCAACAGATTTATCTGCAATAAATGAATTAAAAGCTGGATTGACACAAGTAAAAACAGGATTAACAAAATTAAGTGCAGGAACAGATTCATTAACAAGTGGAGTTACACAAATAAAAGGTGGAACAGCAGTACTTGCAGAAAAAACAGGTGAATTAAGCCAAGGTGCTAATACAATATATCAAGGAACAACAAAATTAGCACAAGCAACAAACACATTAAAAGATGGTTCTAGCCAAATGAAAGATGGATTAAACACATTAGATAATAGTTCAGCACAATTATTACAAGCAAATACACAATTAACAGAAGGTGCACAAACAATAAATGATGGTGCAACAACATTAGCTGATGGAATTGCAACATTTAATGAAGAAGGAATTCAAAAAATCTGTAATTTTGTAAATGGAGATTTAAAAGATTTAACAACAAGAGCTGAAAAATTGACAGATTTAGCAAAATCTTATAATAGTTTTACAATGGTTGAAGATGGTGTTGAATCAAATTCAAAATTTGTTATGATTATTGATGCTGTAAAAAAACAAGAAGCAACTTCAAAACAAGAATATATAGTTGAAGATAATAATAAACAAAATTAGAAAATAATTAATAATCTTAAAATATAAGTTTTGCATGAAATGACGAATGTGCATGAAGAAATTTTAGAAATTCTTTGCATTTTATGGAAAGAGTTCACTTTTAGTGGAAGGGTGCCATAAAATAAAGTAGAATTTCTTAAATTTCGTAATAAGCCGAGGAATGGAATAAAAAACTTATATTTTAAGATATTTGTTGAATTATATTTTTAGATATTATATAATTAAAGGGGTGATAACATGTTTAATATATTGGTAGTAGAAGATGATAAAAATTTAAGAAAATTAATAACAACATATTTACAAAGAAATAAATATAACACTTATGAAGCAACAAATGGAGAAGAAGCATTAAATGTGTTAGATCAAAGTTATATTGACTTAATTGTAAGTGATATAATGATGCCTAAAATGGATGGATATGAATTAATAAAATCATTAAGAGAAGCAAAATATGATGTTCCAATATTGATAATTACTGCTAAAAGTGAAATTGAAGATAAAAAAGAAGGATTTTTACTTGGGGCAGATGATTATATGGTAAAACCTATAGATATAGAAGAAATGCTTTTAAGAATACAAGTATTATTACGAAGAAGCAAAAGTGCAAGTGAAAAGAAAATACAAATAGGTGATTTATTGTTAAATTATAATCAATTAAGTGTTATAAAAAAAGATAAAGTCTATAATTTAGCACAAAAAGAATTTTATCTATTATATAAACTGTTAAGCACGCCAAACACGATATTCACAAGACAAGAATTAATAGAAGAAGTATGGGGACTAGAAAGTGATTCAGATTATAGAACAGTAGATGTACACATAAAAAGAATAAGAGAAAAAATGAAAGATGTAGATGAGTTTGAAATTGTAACAATTAGAGGAATAGGATATAAAGCTATAATACATGAGAAGGGTTAAAAATGTTTGAAAGAATTTTTGGAAAAAGAAAATCATTACAAAGAAATTTAGTAATAGATTTGATAATATGTATAATAATTGTAATGTTTATTTCATTAGTTGGATTTTATATATTTGTAAATAAAGAAACGCTTAATAGTTTAATACAAGTTAATTTTGAAAATAAAGAGCAAATAAAAGAAATATTAGGAATAACAAGAAGAAGCCTAGTTTTATTGATAATAAATACAATATTAATAAGTACAATAGTAATGAGAATAACAAGTAAGAAAATACTACAACCAATAAAAAAAATGACAGAAGCAACAAAGAAAGTTGCTTCTGGAGATTTTAATGTAAAACTTGAATCACAAAGAGAAGATGAAATTGGTGAACTAACACAAAATTTTAATCAAATGGTAAATGAGTTGGGAAAGGTAGAAGTAATTCAAAAAGATTTTATAAATAATGTATCACATGAAATAAAAACACCAATAAGTTCAATACAAGGATTTGCAAAATTATTAGAAGATGAAAATTTACCAGAAGCTGAAAGAAAAGAATATGCAGAAATAATAATTGAAGAATCAAATAGATTACTTAATTTATCAACAAATATATTAAGACTTTCAAAAATTCAAAATCAAGGAAAAATAGTTAGAAAAGATCATATAAATATAACTGAACAATTAAGAAAAGCTATTGCAGTACTTGAAAATAAATGGAATGAGAAAAGTTTAACATTTAATATCTCTGCTAAAGATGTATATTATGATGGTGATGAAGAACTTACATTTCAAGTTTGGATGAATTTAATAGATAATGCAATTAAGTTTTCAAAACAAAATGGAAAAATTACCATAGATGTAAAAGAAGAAAATGATGAAGTTGTAGTAAAAATTAAAGATAATGGAATGGGAATGAGCAAAGAAGAACAAGAAAGAATATTTACAAGATTTTATCAAATAGACAAGTCACATTCACAAGAGGGAAGCGGATTAGGATTATCAATTGTAAAAAGTATTATAGATTTATCTGGTGGAAAAATTGAAGTAGAAAGTAAAGAAAATTCAGGAACGACATTTATTATAAAACTTCCTATTGAAAAAGAAAATAATAAAATAATAATTTAATGAAATTGTTGAAATAATTATTATAGTATGATATAAAGAAAATGAAGGAGTGATTTATATGGAATATTTTGAAAAAATTATGAAAAAAACAGGATGGACATCTTTGTTATCATCAATAGTTTTTGCAATATTAGGAATTATATTAATTACAAATCCAGAAGGAACAGTAAAATTTGTTTCTGCAATATTGGGAATTATGTTTATACTTGCAGGAGCATATAAAATAATAAGTTATTATCAAAACAAAGGAAAATATGATATCATGAATTATGATATAGCTTATGGAATTATAGCAATTATATTAGGAATTGCAACAATTGCATATAGTGAACAAATAAGTTCAATATTTAGGATTTTTATAGGAATATGGATTGTTTATAGCAGTATAATGAGATTTAGTTTAGCTTTAAAATTGAAAACTATAAGTTCAAATATATGGATATATAGCATAATATTAGCTATTTGTATGTTTATTTGTGGATTATATACAATATTTGTATCTAATTTAGTTGTTGTTTCAATTGGTATAAGCATATTAATTTATGCAATTATTGATGCTATTGAAGATATTATATTTTTAGTTAATGTTAATAAATTAAGCTAAGAATTATGAGGGTGGTAATAGTAAAATGTTACCATTCTTTTTTTGTAAAAATATAAGCAAAACTTATAGTATGCATTACAATAATTAATTTGATTTATTATAAAGGTTATGTTAATATATATATGTACGAAGAACAAACATATATAAGTCTTGTTGAGACTTACAAATCAATTGGAGGTTTTTTTCCCTATGGAAAAACTGTTCTATGAAGTCGTCACTGGAAACCACTATGATCTGGAGGAGGCTAACAAACATACTGGTGATCTTATTAAAAAAAGTGTGAAGGCTAAGGATATGCCTAGCACTGAGCTTAAGTTCATCAGGAAACACCATTGTGGATGTTGTTTACATTATGGCATGGCTTTGTTTAAGCTGATGCGTGATGCAGGAATGGAATGTTTCATTTCCGTTTCTGCGGAAGAAAATCCTGAAACGCATAAGAAGACAGACAGGCATGTTAGTGTCTACTACATCAAGAATGGAAAGAAGTATATCGCAGATCCTGTTGAAGCAGTTAAAACTGGAACACTCGGCTTTGACCAGATTCCGTTGGAAAGCTTTATCAAGGAAAATGGTGATGTATGGATCTTTGATCCATATGGAGAACATGGTGATGAAGAATTCTTTAGCAGTTTTATGGGGTCGCCTTTGGCCACATTTACTGGTGAAGAATAAGTTTCACAGACTAAAGTAAAAAGTCTCATTTGCTTTTTACTTTTAAAGCTATCGACTAATTTGCCGATGGCTTTTTTCGTATAATTATTGAAAGTAGTTATATAATATGATAAAATGCAAAAAAGAAAGGAACTAAAATATGTATGATGTCATTATAATAGGAGCAGGACCTGCAGGGATAACAGCAGGATTATATACTCAAAGAGGAAATTTAAAAACATTAATTATTCATAATGGAAAAACATCTTTAGAAAATGCAAATAAAATTGAAAATTATTATGGATTTGAAAATGGAATAACAGGTAAAGAGTTATATTTTCAAGGAATTAGACAAGCTCAGAATATTGGAATAGATGTAAAAAATGAAGAAGTAATAAAAATAGAAATGATAGAAAAAAGCTTTAAAGTGAAAACAACCAAAAATGAATATATTTCTAAAACGATTATAATAGCAATGGGAACAAAGAAAAAAACTTTACAAATAGATGGAGTAAAAAAATTTGAAGGTAGAGGAATAAGTTATTGTGCTATTTGTGATGGATTTTTTTATAGAAACAAAGATGTTGCAGTAATTGGAAATGGAGATTATGCAATATCTGAAGTGAATGATTTATTACCAGTTGTAAATAAAATTACAATATTAACAAATGGAAAAACTGTTCCAGATATAAGGAGTGAAAAAGTAGAAATAAATAATAGAACTATAAAAGAAATATTTGGACACGAAAAAGTTGAGAAAATTGAATTTGATGATGGAACAGATATAAATGTAAATGGAATATTTATAGCACAAGGAACAGCAGATAGTACAGATATAGCTAAAAAAATTGGATTAGTATTAGAAAATAATAAAATAAAAGTTAATGAGAATATGGAAACAAACATTAAAGGAATATATGCTTGTGGGGATTGTATAGGTGGAATATTACAAATTTCTAAAGCAGTAAATGATGGAATGAAGGCAGGTTTGAATGTAATAAAATTTTTGAAATAAAATATGTTATAATTTAAAAGAAATGTATAAAAATAATTTATAGGAGGAACAAAAAATGATAGAAGAAATAAAAAATTCAGAAGAATTTGAAAATGAAATAAAAAGTAATGCAATAGTATTTGCAGATTTTTATGCAACTTGGTGTATGCCATGTAAAATGATGTCTGGAATAATAGATGAAATAGCAAAAGAACATCAAGAAGTAAAATTTATTAAAATAGATGTAGATCAAAATACAGAATTAGCGATAAAATATAATGTTATGAGTATACCAACAATGATAATATTTAAGAATGGAAATACAAGTAAAACATTTATTGGAGTAACAGATAAAAGTGAAATAATTGCAGAATTTTAATAGAAATAAGAGGAGAAAAATGAACAGAGAAGTATTAAATGATTACAAAAATAAAGATGAAAAAATGCTATTAGCAGAGGTGTTGGATAAAATAGAAAACACAAATAATAGAAATAAAATTGAACATACTGATTTTTTAGATTTAGCTCAAAATGAATTAGTACAAAAATTTTTAAACAAACAAAAAGTAGAAAATTATATAAAATATGGTGGTTTTAATGAAGCAGAGAGAAAAATGTATATATTTTATCCTGAAAAATTTAATGAACAAGTTGTTGAAAAAAATTTATCTAGTATTGTTCAAATTATTAGAATTGAATTACCAGACGATTTAATTGGAAAATATACACATAGAGATTATTTAGGTGCAGTTATGAAACTCGGAGTAAAGAGAGAAAAGGTTGGAGATATAATTGTAGAAAATAATGGTGCAGATATTATAATTGATAAAGAAATTACTAAATTTTTAGAACAAAATTTAAGTGAATTAACAAGATTTTCAAAATCAACAATTACAGTAGAAGATATACAAAATTTAAGAAATGTTGAAGTAAAAAAGGAAGAAATTGAAATAATAGTAGCCTCTTTAAGACTTGATAATGTTGCATCAGAACTTGCAAGATGTTCAAGAAGCAAAATAATCGAAATAATGAATACAGAAAGAGTTTTTGTTAATTTTCAAGTAGAAACAAAGAAAACAAAGCAAATAAAAGAAGGAGATATGATTACAATAAGGGGAAAAGGACGATTCTTTATAAAAGAGATTATCGGGCAAACTAGAAGTGGTAGAACAATATTAAAAGTAGAAAAATTTGTATAATAAAAGATCACAGTCTTGAATTTAAAGACTGTGATTTTTAAATGTCATATTTTGTCATAATATAAGCATCTGTAGTATTATTATAATATTTTTTTCTGATTCCTAAATTCTTAAAACCAAACTTTTCATACAATTTAATAGCTGGTGTATTTTCAACATTTACTTCAAGAGTAAATGTTTTTAAATTCATATCAGAACATAAATCAATTAATGTTTCTAGCATTTCACCACCAATGCCTTTTCCACGACAAGATTTTTTTACAACTATATTATTTAAAGTAGCTTCATCAAAAATAACTGAAATTCCAGCAAAACCAACAACTTCATTTTTTTCTTTAGCAATAATATATTTGGTTTTATCATTTACAAGTTCTTGTTTTAATACATTATAGCTCCAAAAATTATCAAAATCAGAATATAATGTATTTTTCATTTGTTCTAAATCTTCTAAAGTCATTTCAGTTATTTCCATAAAATTCACTCCTTTTTATTTATTTCCTAAAGCTCTTTCAGCTTGAGATTTTCTTAAATATAAAGGCATTAAATCAAAATTTGTATTTTGATTATAAGCATTTAATCCAGCTAATCCAAGAGAAAAACTACTTAAATCATTTTTATCAGAAAAAGTACAAGTATTAAGATTAGAAAGTAGATGTTCTTTATGTATAATTGAACCATCACCAACAAAATTGATTTTATCATATTTTGTTAAAATTGGAATGATTTCTTTTATAGTTTTAAAACTAAGTTCTTCAAGTTGTGTTACAATATTATTTTTCTTTTCAAAAACTCCAAAGTAAACATTATTGTTTTTGGCATCTATAAGTGAACAGATAATTCCATCACTATCTATATTGTAAGCTAAAGATTCTAAAGAAGAAATTCCAACGCATGGAATATTTAAACTATCTTTAAAGGCAAGTACTGTTCCAACACCAATTCTTATACCAGTGAAAGATCCAGGCCCTTTATCACAAACAATTAAATTTATATCTTGTAAAGTTAATTTACTTTCAGATAATGCTTGTTCAATTACAGGCATTATTTTTTCAGAATGATTTCTAGCATCATTAACAATAATTTCTTTTATACATTTTTTATTTTCTAAAACAGCTACTGTACATAAATTGCTTGCTGTATCTATACTTAATATTTTCAATTTTTTTCCTTCTTTCTTGTGAATATGCTTATTATACTACAATTAAATAGATTTTACAATAAAAAAATAATACATAGTTTAAAAAAATGGTATAAGTTGAAAGAAAAAATAATAAACAACAACCCATTCCCAAAAGAATGAGTTGTTTATTTTATATTAATTCTGCTAGAAACAGCAATTTTTCTTTTTGTTAGTCTTTTTACAGCAGAATAATGATATTAAAGAAATTATAAATAATATTCCTAATGTTATTAATAAAACAATTACAGCACCTAATCCTAATGTTTCAACAACACCAAGTAAACTTTCAATTAAAACACCAACAAAAAAGAATAAAGCTAAAGTAACAACACCTGTTATTATCCATAAGCATGAACAATCTTTCTTTTTGTTTTCTTTTTTACAAAAAATATCTACTTCTGGTTCCATAATTAGCACCTCCAGTCCTAATATATATTATGTTAAGTGTATTAAAAAGTTACACAATTTTAAAATATTGAAAAACGATAAAAAAGTATTGACAAAAAATAATAGTAGTAATATAATGCTCATATCAGAAGAAAAAAATAAATGTATTTGGAGGGAAAGAAAAGATGAAAATATTAATAGGAGCATTATTTCTAAGCTTATGGCAATCATTACTATTTTGGAAACAAGATTTAGGCATATCTGTATTATTGTTTACAATACCAATAATATGGATAACAACAAAATTATTAAAAGGAAATATAAAAAACAAAAAAGCATTATTAATATCAATTCCGATTATAATATTATCAAGTACATATTTTATATTTGATAATCTAACATTCTATTTAATAAATATAGTATTAATACCAATATTATATTTAATAATGATAATATGGGCTATATCTGATTTTCAAATAAAATCTATAATGTACAAAATAATTTTAATGATATTCCAACCGCTTAATTATATAGGAGATGTTATCAAAACAGTTATAAATGGATTTAATTCAAAAAGAAAAAATGATCAAATAGAAGAAAAAACAGAAAAAAATGATATATTTAAAGCAATTTGCCTTACTGGAATAATTGCATTGATTGTAATAAGTTTATTATGTTCAGCAGATAATGAATTTGCAAAAATATTTTCAATGATATTTAAAGATATAAACATATTTAATGTACCAGAATTGACAGGTAGAATAATAATTATTATAATTGCATTTTTCTATTTTGCAGGATTTTTTATGAATATGTTAAATGAAGAAAATGGATTAAAAGAATTTGAAGAAGAAGAGAAAATAGAGAAAAAAGAGAGCTATACGATAAGAATGATGCTTACAGTACTTAATGTAGTTTATTTGGTATTTTGTTTTACACAAATAAAAGTATTATTTACAGAACAAAATATAAAATATTCAGAATTTGCAAGAAAAGGATTTTTTCAATTAATGATAGTATCACTAATTAATATTGTAATGATATTAAAGGCAAATAATAAAAATCTTAAAGAGACAGAAAAACAAGAGAAATATAAAAAGACAATGTGTATAGTAATGGTAATATTTACATTAATAATAATTATTTCAGCATTTGCAAGAATGACATTATATCAACAAAATTATGGATATACCAGATTACGTATATTAGTTGACTATACACTAATTACAGAAATAATATTATTAATTCCAACAATAATTTATATTTTAAAAAACAAAATAGATTTAATAAAAACATATTTTGTTATTATTATAACAATGTATTGTCTGGTTAATTTTATTAATATAGATAAAATTATTATGAAAAATAATTTTAACAGATATAAAGAAACTGGATATATTGATTTAAACTATATAATGGAAATGAATAATTCAGATTTAATTGAACAATTATTAGAGTTAAAAGATACAGAATTTAAGTATTCAGAGAAAGCTTATTCACAATCAGATACAGATAAACAGGAAATTCAAGAACAGATAGGAAAACAACAGAGAGAATTGAATGGATATTTGGCAAGTTGGAAAAAAAGTTTTAATGAAACACATACATTAGCTGAATTTAATTTGCCTAAAATGAGAGCTAAGTCAATATTAAATAATAGAAAATAAAATTTAGGAGAGTAAGAAAATGAAGATTTTAGGAGAAAATGGAATAGGAAAATTTTTAAAAGTATTTTTACAAATTTGTTTTTGGGGAGGAATAGTGCTATTAATAGCACTTCCTCTTATAGCTCAAATAGCTAAGGTACATTTAAATGCATCAATTTATGTGATATATCCAAACGGAATAGTTTTGCTAGTTATAGTAAAACAGTTTATAGGGCAATTTGATTCATTAAAAAATAAAAATCCATTTTGTATTGAAAATTCAAAAAGATTGAAAAATTGTTGTATAGCATCTTTAATTGAAACAGTATTATTAATAATTGATTTATTATATATGATATTTTTAGCCAAAAGTGATGATATTTTTGTTTTATTAGTAATGATATTTATGATAATTTTATTTATAGGTGTTTCTATTGCATTTTATATTTTATCAGAATTAATAAAACAAGCAACAGAATATAAAAACGAAAATGATTTAACAATTTAATAAAGAGAGGACTGAATAAAATGATAGTTGTTAATTTAGATGTAATGATGGCTAAACGTAAAATATCATCAGGTGAACTTGCAGATAGAGTTGGAATAACACCAGCTAATTTGTCAATATTGAAAAATAATAAAGCAAAGGCAATTAGATTTTCTACATTAGAAAAAATTTGTGAAATACTTGAGTGTAAGCCAGGGGATATATTGGATTATACAAAATAGGGGAAATTATGAAAAAATTAAAAAAGAGTGTTTTATTTTATACAATTTTATATGCTATATTATTATATACATTATATTTAATATTAGAGAAGTTTAATTTAATGTTTAGACAATGGGTGAATATTATATCTTTTATAATAATCGGAAGTGGTTGCATTATAGGAATTGGACAAGTGATATTTTCTATAAATAAGAAATGGTTAAAAATTGTTTTGGGTATTATATTTGTTATTTCATTAGTTATAATAGGTCCTTTTGTTTATATATTTTCTATATTGGCTTATAAACCTGAACATGTAGTATATAAAAATAAAGAAAAATATGTTGCTTATGTTATAGCTTTTCATATGACAGAAGTGAAATATTATGAATATAAAAATATTTTTGTTTCTGGAAGTAAAGTTAAAATTATTGAGTACTATGGAAAAGGTGGATTTGATCCATTGGATAGTAAAAATGGTTATGTACATAATGTTGAAAGTGTAGATTATTATGAATGAAAAATAGTGAATTAGATTTTTCTAGTTCACTATTTTTGATTTTATAATATAATACAAATCAATCCGCCAGAACCTTCATTAACAATACGTTCCAATGTTTCTTGAAGTTTAAATTGAGCTTCTTCAGGCATTTTAGCAAGTTTTGCTTGTAGTCCCTCATTAACAAGTTCATGTAGGCTTTTACCAAAAATATTAGATTCCCAAATACTAGTTGGATCATTTTCAAAACCAGAAAGTAGATAATTAACAAGTTCTTCAGACTGTTTTTCAGAGCCAACAATAGGAGAAACTTCAGTCTCAATATTTGCACGAATCATATGAATTGATGGAGCAGTAGCACGAAGTTTAACACCAAAGCGAGAACCTTGTTTAACCATTTCAGGTTCTTCAAGAACTAATTCATCAATAGAAGGTGTAACAATACCATAACCTTTAGTTTTAACTTCTTCTAATGCATAAGCAATTTTATCATATTTTTTCTTAGTACAAGATAAATCACTCATAATAGAGAATAATTCACCTTCATTTGTAATTTGAATACCAGTAATTTCAGATAAAACATTATAAAATAATTCATCTTTAAGAGTGATGTTAATACAAACTTTACCACTACCTAGCATTATATTATTAACAAATGTTTTTGAAATAATATCTGTTGAATCAATTGTAGAAACACAATTAGAAACATCTTTTAAAGCAGAAACATTTGTAAAAGCATTTTTTATTTGATCAAATAATTTAGCTTTAAGAGGATGAGAATATTCTAAGCCATCAATCCATTTTGGAAAACTAATTTTTATTTCATCAACAGGGAATTCATAAAGTAAACTAGCAAACATTGAGTTAATATCATCAGCAGTTAAATCTTCACAACTAATTGGCATAACTTTTGTATTATATTTATCAGAAAGTTGAATAGCAAGTTCTCTTGTTTCAGGAGAAGAAGGGTTTAGAGAGTTTAATAATATAATAAATGGCTTATGTAATGCACGAAGCTCGCTAACAACTCTTTCTTCAGCTTTAACATAATCATCACGAGGAATATCTGTTATAGAACCATCTGTTGTAATTAAAATTCCTATTGTAGAATGTTCTTCAATAACTTTTTTTGTTCCAATTTCAGCAGCAGTTTCAAAAGGAATTTCCTCATCAGACCAAGGAGTTTTTACCATTCTTGGTAGATCATCTTCTAAATAACCAATAGCATTATCAACTAAATACCCAACACAATCAACAAGACGAGTTTTCAATTTTAAATTTTTGTCAATCGTAATTTCAACAGCTTCATTAGGAACAAATTTAGGTTCAGTAGTCATAATAGTACGCCCACCAGCACTTTGTGGCAATTCATCTTTAGCTCTTTCTTTTTTATATTCATTATTAATATTTGGAATAACCAGTAAATCCATAAATTTTTTTATGAAGGTAGATTTACCAGTTCTTACAGGACCAACAACTCCGATATAAATATCTCCATCAGTTCGTTTAGCTATATCCTGATATAAGCCTACATTTTCCATTAAAATACCTCCTATACATTTCTAAAATCTTTTGTCTAAGACAAACTAAACTTTTATTAATATATATGGTAATTATTAAGAAATATGATAAGTATTGCAAAAAAAATATAAATATGATAGAATTGGGCTATTGGAATACATATAATAAAATAAGAACATTAAGATGAAAAAAAAAGGAGAAAATGTTATGGATAAAAGACAAGAAGCAAAAGAATTATTAAAAGAATATAAGCAAGAACATATAAACAAATTTATAGATGAAATAGGCGATGAAAAGGCAGAAGAATTGATTGAACAAATACATACAATCGATTTCCATCAAATAACAGAATTATATAATAATACTAAGAAAACAATAGAATTTAAAGAAAGTAAAATAGAACCTTTAAAATATTTAGACAAAGCGAAACTTACATTTGAGCAAACACAAAGATTTGATGAATTAGGTAGTAATGTTGTAAAAAAAGGACAATATGCAGTTGTTACAATGGCAGGTGGTCAAGGAACAAGATTAGGACATAATGGACCAAAAGGAACATTCAAATTAGATGTATATGGAAAAGGAAAGTATTTATTTGAAATACTTGTTGACAATTTAAAAGAAGCAAATCAAAAATATGGAATAACAATAAATTGGTATATAATGACAAGTAAAGAAAATAATTCAGCAACAATTGAATTTCTTGAAAAAAATAATTATTTTGGATATGACAAAAATTTTGTTAAAATATTTACTCAAAGTGAAATGCCATTAATAGATACAGAAGGAAAATTATTAATGGGAAAAGACTATAAAATACGTGAAGCATCTGATGGAAATGGTGGAACATATTCTTCATTAAGAAGAAGCGGATGTTTAGCAGATATGAAAGAAAAAGGTATAAAGTGGGTATTTATAGGATCTGTTGATAATGCTTTATTAAAAATGGTAGATGTAACATTATTAGGAATGGCAATAGATAAAGGTGTACAAATTGCTTCAAAATCAGTAGTAAAAGCAAATCCACATGAAAGAGTTGGAGTATTTTGCAAAATGAATGGACACCCAAAAGTAATTGAATATACAGAACTTCCAGAAAAGATGGCAGAAGAAGTTGATTCTGATGGAGAATTAAAATATGGAGAATCACATATAATGTGTAATTTATATACAATAGATGCGATTGAAAAAATTAGTAAAGAAACATTAATGTATCATAGTGCATTTAAGAAAAATGCATATATTGATGAAAATGGAAAAGAAATTATTCCAACAGAGCCAAATTCATATAAATTTGAATCATTTATTTTTGATGCATTTGAATTTTTTGATGATGTTGCAATATTAAGAGGAAAAAGAGAAGATGATTTTGCACCAGTAAAAAATAAAGATGGTGTTGATAGTCCAAAAACAGCAAAAGAATTATATGAAAAATATTGGAATAAAATGAAAAAATAATTGAGTTGAAAAGGTTATTTTTAAAGGAGAGAATTTAAGAATGGAAGAATGTAAAATAAAAAATATGTATGATTTGAATCATACAATAGCAAAAGAATTATTAGAAAAACATGAATATCCATGGGAAGTATTACCTGAAATTAGTGACTTTATAATAGAACTAGGAAATAAATTAGACAAGGAAATTTATGAATTAAAAGGTGAAAATATATGGATTGCAAAATCTGCAATAATATATCCATCAGCATATATAAAAGGGCCTGCAATTATTGGAGAAAATGCAGAAGTAAGACATTGTGCTTTTATTAGAGGAAAAGCTATAGTAGGTAATAATGCAGTTGTTGGAAATTCTACAGAATTAAAAAATGTTATATTATTCGATAATGTTCAAGTTCCACATTATAATTATGTTGGAGACTCAATTTTGGGATATAAATCACATATGGGAGCAGGTTCAATAACTTCAAATGTAAAATCTGATAAAAAACTTGTTGTTATAAAAAATAAGGAAGAAAAAATTGAAACAGGTTTGAAAAAAATTGGTGCAATGCTTGGAGATGAGGTTGAAATTGGTTGTGGAAGCGTTTTAAATCCAGGAACAATTATTGGTTCACATACTAATATATATCCACTTTCATCTGTAAGAGGTGTAATTAAAGCAAATTCAATTTATAAAAATCAAAATGAAATAGTTGATAAAAAATAAGTAGAGATTGTTCTCTACTTATTTTATTTTTAAAGTTACTATTGTAACACCCATTTCACCTTCACCAAATGTTCCCATTCTGTAAGAATCAACATATTTATTTGTTTTTAAATATTTATGAATACCATTTCTTAATGCTCCAGTACCTTTTCCATGAACGATACGAACAGGAGAAAGTTTTGCCATAAAACAATCATCTAAATATTTATCAACAAGAGGAACAGCTTCATCAACTGTTAAACCAAGTAAGTTAATCTCAGGACTTACAGATTGTGATTTTAAATTATTTCTACCAGTGTATGAATAATTATTTGTATTTTTAGATGAAGAAACTTTTTCTTGTAAATATTTAATATCAACTTTAAGCTTCATTGCACCTATTTGAACTTGTACTTTATCATCTTTAGAAATATTTGACATTACAATTCCATCAGAATTATAATTTGTAACATATACATTTAATCCAGGTTTTATTAAATCTCTTTGAATAGGATGTTTAACTTCAATTTCTTTTTTATCAATTTTTGTATTAGAAATTTTTTCATTTAGTTCATTTCTTAATTTATTTGCTTGTGATGCAGATTTGCTAGAGTTTATATCTTTTATAATAGAATCAGCAGTTTCTTTTGCATCTAATAATATTTGTTTTGCTTCTAATTTTGCATTTGCAATTAATTCTTTTTCTTTATTAATAACATCAGTATTTTGATGTTTTAAAGATTCTTTTAATTCTTTAGCTTCTTGTAAAGCTTGAGAAGTAAGTTCTTTTTCTTTTTCAATTTCTGATTTTGAATCATAAATATTTTTTAGTAAATCTTCTAAATTAATAGTTTCTTTATCAATCATAGAAGAAGCTCTGTTTATAATTTTTTCGTCTAAACCTAATTTTCTACTAATAGCAAAAGCATTACTTTTTCCAGGAATACCAACTAATAATTTATAAGTAGGGCGAAGGTTTTCTATATCAAATTCAACACTTGCATTTTTGAAATTAGGTGTAACTAAAGCATATTTTTTTAATTCTTGATAATGTGATGTTGAAACAACAATTGCACCTAATTCAGAAAAATATTGTAAAATACTTATTGCTAAGTTTGCACCTTCTAATGGGTCTGTACCAGAGCCTAATTCATCAACCAAAATCAAACTATTTTCTGTTGCTTGTGAGGTTATTTTTACTATATTACTCATGTGTGATGAGAAAGTACTTAAAGATTCACTAATACTTTGTTCATCTCCAATATCTGCAAATATTTGATCAAATACATAAATACTTGAATGTTCATCAGCTGGGATATTTAATCCACTACAAGCCATTGCAGATAAAAGACCAATTGTTTTTAAAGTAACTGTTTTTCCACCAGTGTTAGGACCTGTTATAATTAAAACATTAAAATCTTTTCCTAATTCTATTGAAGATGGAACAACCTTTTCTTGGTCGATTAATGGATGACGAGCATTTATTAAATTTATTTGTTTTTGCTTATTAATTTCAGGAGTAGAACAATTTAAATCGATAGAATAACGAGCTTTTCCAAAAATAAAATCTAATTTTCCAATAAGTTCAGCATTATTTTGCAATTCTTTCGTATATGGGAAAAGTAATCCACTTAGATTTTGTAAAATTCTTTCAATTTCTTGTTCTTCCTCAATGTGAAGATTTGAAAGTTCATTATTTAAATCAAATACAACAAGTGGTTCTATAAATACTGTTGAGCCACTACTTGATACATCATGAACAAATCCTTTTATAGAAGAACGATATTCCTCTTTTACAGGGATTACATATCTACCACTACGAATTGTAACAAGATTTTCTCTCATATATTTTGAATATGTTGAAGAGTGTAGAATAACATTTAGTTTTGCTCTAATATCTTGCTCAATTCTTCTTTCTTTTCTTCTGATGTCTTGTAGCTTTGCTGATGCTGTATCTGCTATATTATCTTCATCTATAATTGATCTTGCAAATGTTGAAACTATACTTTGATTTACATATAAATCATTAAAATAAGGTTCTAATGCAGAAAAATCTGATGTTGATAAAAAATCCTTTGAAAAATATTCTTTTAAATCTTCAGCCATTTGTAAAATATTTTGTAATTCAATCAATGCTTTAATGCTTAAAGAACCACAACCATCTAATGTTTTTAAATAAATAGTAATATCAGCTATTTCGCCAATTGGTGGAGTACTGTTTCTTTGAATTAATACAACACCTTGACTTGTTTCTTTTAAGCTTTTTTGCACTTCTTGTACATCTTGTGATGGACGTAAATTAAAAGCATATTTTTTTCCTAAATATGTTTTGCAAAAATGTGCTATTTTTTCTAATATTTTATCATATTCTAGTTTCTTTAAATTGTTGTTCATTTCTACCTAAATCCTCTTTTCAAATTCAATATATTTATTATGCCACAAATGGTAAGAAAATTCAAGGAATATTGTGATTTTATTTATCATAAAATCAATTGAGGTGATTGCAATAAAAACATATTATATAGAAAAAATGGATAAGCACAAAATAATAGGCAGAAAAATACAATTTGAAAATGATAATATTAAAATATACATGGATTTAAAAAAAGGAAAAAATACACGAAAATTAGTAAAAAGATTATTATTAAATGAAACAAATAACGTTGTGATTGATAAAGAACTTATAACATGTGAAAAATTGATAAATTTATTAAGAGCAAATGACATAAAAATATTTGATGGAAAATGGCTTGAAAAGTATTTAATTTTAGATATTTTAGAATATATTATAAATAAAAAACAGATAATAAAAGCTGAAACAGAAATTGCAATAACTGCAAATGAAATTACAGATTTATTAATTGAAATGATAAAAATATTATCAAAACAATATAAGAAATTAACTATTGTTACAAATCATATAGAAAAATTAAGAAAAATAGAAAAAGAAATCAAAGAAAAAGAAGGCATATTAATAATTTTATCAAATAATAAAAATAAAAGCCTTTTGAAATCGCAAATTATAATAAATATGGATTTTAATCAAGAATTAATTAATCAATATAGAATATATGAAGAAGCAATTATAATAAATGCAGAAGAAAACATAAGAATTGATGCAATTCGTTTTAATGGTATTGTTATAAATGACTATGAGATTGAAATTGGAAGAAAAGAATTTATATGGAGAGATGGAATCGAAAAATATAGACAAAGAGATTTGATAGAAGCAGAGTTATATGTTAGGGATACATATAAAAATATAAGAAAAAAAATACAAAAAAATAATATTAAGATAAAAGAATTATATGGTATAAATGGAATTGTAAAAATATAGATTGACATAATTTCGATTGAGAGATATAATACTAATATTGAAATTTTTTAACTATAGGAGGTATTGGTTATGGTAACAATTGGTGCAAATCAAAATCTGGAAAAAATTAAAGAGGAAGTTCTGGCATTTGCAGAAAGTATGAAAGATCGGGAACTGGTAATATTAGGACACGATAATATTGATGTTGATGCAGTATTATCAGGAATACTTCTTTCTAAACTTTTTAACTATCTTAAAATCAAAAATCATTTTTATATTTTGGAATCTGTAAAAGAAGGTGAAACATACAATATTGTAAAAGGATTATTTGGAATTGATATGAAACAGTTCGAAAAAATCGGAGAGAATGAAAAGAGACTTTTGTTTTTGGAAGATCACTTCGAAACTGTACATGCAGGTAAAATTATTGGGTGTATTGATCATCATCCAACTAGTAGAGAAGTTAAATATGACTTTATGTATAAAAGAAATTCTTGTGCAGCAGCATATTTGATTTATGAAATTATGCAATTAGTTGGATATAAACCTAGTGCTGAAGAAGCCAAAATGATTATTGTTTCTATGATGGTTGATACAACATCTTTTAAAAGCTCTAAAACTATCATGGAAGAAGTTGATGTGGCAAAAAAATTGGCACACGAGTATGAATTGGATTATGATTATCTGATTAAATATTGTTTGTGTTTAACTCCAATTGACAAAATGACTGTTGAGGAGATTATTACAAATGGTCAAAAATATTATGATTATTATGGTCATAAAGTAAGTTCTGCATATTTGCAACTTTATGAAAAGCCCAGTGATAGTATTGTGAACGATGTTTGGATTAAGGCATTAAGAGAAAAAATTAAGGAATGCCATTTAGAAATGTATGTATTTATTATTTTTGAGATGGAGAAAGATAAAACATATGAAATTCGTGTTACAGAAAATGGTGTAGAAAAAATTGAGTATCCTAAAATCTTGTCGAGAGGAAAAGATATTATGCCTGTTGTAGAAAAAGTTTTTGCAAACTAAAAAGAACAGAAAGTAGAAAGTCCCCTAGTACAAAATCTAATTAATGAGAGTTTGTACTAGGGGCATTTTTTGTCTAGTAAATCTTTATTTGCTAATATTGTTGCTAAAGAATCACCTAATTGGGTAAAAACAGCTGCTAAAACAGCCAATTCTTCATCTTCATAACTATTAGAAATTAAACAAGATAAAAAAGATACTAAAGTAACTAGTTCACATGAATTCATAATATTCTCCTGAAATAGTGTATGTGAAATATGTAAAAATGTTATTATGTAGTAAAAAATTTCTCAAAACCCTTGCATTATTTGGAAAAATAGGGTATAATAATAAAGTACTAAAAAGAACGGAGAAGAGTAGGAACAAATCCTACTCTTTACTTGTACCAAAAGTTCATAAATAAAAAAAAGGAGGAGCTTATGGCAAAAATAGAAGAAAAAGTCGAGCAACTAGTAAAAGATCCAATCGAAAAATTAGGATATAGCTTATATGATGTAGAATATGTAAAAGAAGGACCAGAATATTATTTAAGAATATATATAGATAAAGAATCTGGAATAGACTTAAATGATTGTGAAAAAGTAAGTAATGAGATAAATGAAATATTAGATAAAGCAGATTACATAAAAGAACAATACTATTTAGAAGTATCATCACCAGGAATAGAAAGAAAATTAAGAAAAGATAAACACTTAGAACAAAACATTTCAAAAAATGTAGAAATAAAATTATTTAAGAAAGATAACAATGGAAAAAAAGAATATATAGGAAAACTAAAAGCATTTAATCAAGAAGAAATAATAATAGAAACAGATAAAGAAATTACAATAGAAAGAAAAAATATAGCACAAATAAAAACAATATATGAATGGTAAATAAAAAGGAAAGGATGATAAAGAAAAATGAAAGCAATAGATAATAAAGAATTAATAATAGCTTTAGAAGAATTAGAAAAGGAAAAAGGAATCAAAAAGGAGGAACTTTTAGAATCAATAAGAACAGCATTAATCACAGCATATAAAAGAAATTTTGATGCATTAGAAAATGTTGATGTAAAAATGGATGAACAAACAGGAGCAACACATGTATATGCAATAAAAGAAGTAATGGAAAGAGCAAATGATGATGCATTAGAAATAAGTTTAGAAGATGCAAGAAAAATTAATAAAGAACTAAACTTAGGAGATAGTGTAGAAGTTGAAATTGTTCCAAGAGACTTTGGAAGAATTGCAGCACAAACAGCAAAACAAGTAATAATCCAAAAATTAAGAGAAACAGAAAGAAACATGATATTTAACGAATATAATGAAAGAAAAGGTGAAATAGTAACAGGATTAGTACAAAAAGCTGATAATCATATTGTAGTATTAGACTTAGGAAAACTAGAAGGAATAATGTTATCAAAAGATCAAATACCAACAGAACACTATAAAGTAAATGACAAAATAAAAGCATATGTTGTAGATGTAGAAAGAGGAGAAAAAGGAGCACCACAAGCAATAGTATCAAGAACACATCCAGACTTTGTAAGAAAACTATTAGAATTTGAAATACCAGAAATATATGAAGGATTAATTGAAATAAAAAGTGTTGCAAGAGATCCAGGACAAAGATGTAAAGTTGCAGTATATTCACAAAATGAAAATATAGATCCAGTAGGATCATGTGTTGGTCAAAAAGGAATACGTATACAAAATGTAATAAATGAATTAAATGGTGAAAAAATAGATGTTATAGAATGGAATCCAGATCCAAGTACATTTTTAGCATCAGCATTATTACCTGCTCAAATAATGGCAGTAGATATAAAAGAAGAAGAAAAGTTTGCACAAGTAATAGTTCAAGATGATCAATTATCATTAGCAATAGGAAAATCTGGTCAAAATGTAAGACTTGCAGCAAAATTAACTGGTTGGAAAATAGACATAAAAACAGAAACACAATTCAGAGAATTACTTGCTCAAAAAACAGAAGAACCAGAAAAAGAGGAAAGCGAATCAAAAGAAGTTCAAGAAAATGTAGAAGAATAAAATCTTAGGAGGATTAAATTGACAAATTTACCACAAAGAAGTTGTGTTATATGTAGAGCACAGAAAAATAAAAATGAGTTATTAAGAATAGTTAAAAATAAAGATAATATAGTAAAAGTAGATGAAAGAGGAAAAGAATCTGGAAGAGGAGCTTATATTTGCTATAATTTAGAGTGTTTAGAAAAAGCAAAGAAGAGTAAAAGGATTGAAAAAAGTTTAGAAATACCAATAAGTGAAGAAATATATTCTCAAATCGAAAATATTATAAAAAAACAAAGTGGGGGTGATGTTATTGGGTAAAATAAAACTTTATGACATAGCTAAAGAATTTGATATGTCTAGTAAAGATATATTAGCAATAGCTGTAAAATTAAATATAGATGCAAAAAGTCATTTAAGCTCAGTAAGTGATGAAGATGCAGAAAGAATAAGAAAAGAAGCAAAAAATACAAATAAAACAAAACCAAATAATGTAAAAAAAGATAGTAAGAAAGTAGCAGATAACAAAGGAGCTACACCAGTAATAATAAGAAGAGAAGTAATTGTTGAAGATACAACAAAAAAATCAGCTATACCAGAGAAAAAAGAAGAGAGAAAATCAAATAATGTTGGATTTGTAGAAAGGAAAAATAAGGATTTTAATATTGTTTATAGAAACAAACCATCTAAACCAATGACATTTGATGAACTATTTGGAAAGAAGAAAGAAGATAAAAAAGAAGAAAAAGTAGAAGAGAAAAAGGTAGAAGAACAACCAAAAGTTCAAGAACAGGTTAAAGAAAATTTGAAAATCGAAGAAAAAAAGGATGCTGAAATGAAAGTAGAAACAGAAATAAAAAATACAAAACAGGAACAGGCTAAAAAGCCAGAAACTATTGAAGAAAAAGTAGAAAGAAAAGTTGAGAATAAAGAAGAAGTAAAAAGAGATAATAGAAACTTTGGAAATAATTCTTATAATAATAGAGAACAAGGCAATAGAAACTTTGGAAATAGAGATTTCAATAATAGAAATCAATATAATAATGATAATAGAAATAATGATAGATTTGCCAATAAAAACAAATTTTATAATAATGATAGAAATCAAGACAGAAATAATAGAAATTTTGATAGAAATGGAAACAAACCATTTGATAGAAATAATAATGGTCAAAGACCACAATATGATAAAAATAATAATGGTCAAAGATTTGGAAACAGAAATAATAATCAAAATAATGGAAATAGATTTGATAATAGAAATCATCAAGGAAATAACAAATTTGATAATAATAACAAATTTGGAAATAATGGTAATAGAAGACCAATGGATGAAAAAAGTATAGAGAAAAACATTAAAGATATTATGGCTGTTGAAACAATTGAAAAAGAGCCAGCTAGAGAATACAATAAAGCAATAGACAAACAAAAAGAAAATAATAGATTTAATGAAGTAAAAACAAATAAAAAATCAGGTAAATCTAGAAAAAATGGTCAAGATGGCGAAATTAATGAACATAAATTAAAAGGTTTAAAAAGAGCTGATAGCTTATCAAACATGTTTGAAGAATCTGATGGTGGAATGTTAGACTATTATGATTTAACAA